>ENA-OXOB01000007-OXOB01000007.1-human-gut-metagenome-genome-assembly--contig:-NODE-7-length-118357-cov-50.2115_pt1 | contig 118357 bp, 100 predicted proteins | sample MGYA00249744_ERZ652497 | MGnify/ENA primary metagenome ERZ652497 (study PRJEB26925, sample SAMN05826889) | human gut metagenome | biome: ENVO:2100002; feature: ENVO:00000062; material: ENVO:00002003...
TCTTGATGGTGACTATCGTTCCATTGGGAAAGGTTAAGGTTATGCCGAAAAGATAGTTCTCTGGACAGACGGGGTCGGATGGCATTTCCATGGGAAGAAACATCATCCCAGTGTCCTTGGCTGTTGCTTCGGAACATTCCTTACGGGCTTCGGCCTGAAGCAGACGAATCTGCTGTTTGGCTAACCTAACAGAATAACCTTTCTCTGACATCCATCTATGCATCGAGCGATGGTTTACATGCCGTTCCTTTAAAAAAGGAATCAAACTGGCTTTTGGATTATGATTCAAATGAATCTGGAAGGCATTCCATGCCCTCTCATAACGTTCTGTTGCTCTCATAATTGCGTTGCTTTTAAAATTATGGTGCAAAGGTAAGAACTTTTACGATAAAGGGCAAGGTATAAACGCAGAGCCGCTTACCAACTATGACACGTTTCAAGCATGTTTGGTTGAATTGCGGTTCTATTTTTGCAGTGATATATTGTTAATAATCAGAAAAATGCTTGTTTTCTGAAATATTATCTGTATCTTTGTACATTAATTATTAAGAGTAAGATTATGGCTTCAAAGAGATATCCTTTGGGAATACAAACGTTCTCCGAAATCGTGAAGGGGAATTACTTCTATGCTGACAAGACGGCTATCGTCTATCAGTTGGCTCATTATGCCAAATTTCATTTTCTGAGTCGCCCACGTCGATTCGGAAAATCCTTGTTTGTATCTACCCTCCAGGCTTATTTCGAGGGTAAGAAAGAACTGTTCAAGGGCCTTGCCATCGAACAGATGGAGAAGGAATGGACGGCATATCCTGTCATCCACTTGGATCTGAGCTGCGGTAAATATTATAGTTTGGAGAATACATATTCAATTCTAAACGGAATACTAGAAGTAGAAGAGAAAAAATATGGTTTAAAAGTTAATCCAATAGATGAGAAGTCTTTTGGAGGTCGTCTTAAGAACATCTTGCTTGCAGCTACTGCTCAAACAGGTAAACAAGTTGTCGTTCTCATCGACGAATATGACGCACCTATGCATGATTCTGTAAGTGACGAAGACTTACAGAAGACCATCCGCAACATCATGCGAGATTTCTTCAGCCCCTTGAAGCAGCAAGAGGGAAACATCCGCTTTGTATTCATCACAGGCATCTCCAAGTTTAGTCAACTCAGCATCTTTAGCGAATTGAACAATCTCAAGATTCTCACGTTGAAGGATGAATACAGTAGCTGTTGTGGTATTACCAAGAGTGAATTGACTCAGTATTTCCATGAGGGAATCGAGGAGATGGCTGAGCATAATGGACTCACTTATGAGGAGACCTTGCAGCAACTCAAGCAGCATTATGATGGCTACCACTTCAGTATCAATAGCGAGGATATCTTCAATCCTTACAGCATTATCAATGCTTTGGACGATAAGGAGTTTAATAGCTATTGGTTTACATCTGGTACGCCTACTTTCTTGATAGAACTGATGCAGCAGAAGAATTTGGATATGCTCAATCTGGACGATCTGTGGATACAGGCATCACGTTTTGATACACCTACGGAAAGGCTTGCTGATCCTATTCCTGTCCTTTTCCAAAGTGGCTACCTTACCATTAAAGGATATGAGAAGAAAGGCAAGTTGTATCATCTCTGTTTCCCAAATCAAGAAGTAAGACAAGGTTTCTCGGAAAGTCTCGTCTGGTATTATTCTGCGCAAGACATGAACAGATATGATGCCATCGTGTATGCTTATTCCAAGAATGTGCTTATCAATGATGACATGGAAGCCTTTATGCCTCATTTGAAGGCATTCTATGATAAGTTCCCATATACGATTATCAACAATAATGAGCGTCACTATCAAGCCGTGATATTCACCATCTTCACCATGCTTGGCGAAGATGTGAAGGTGGAGCATACCACTTCGGATGGAAGAATAGACCTTGTGCTCAAGACGGATAAGAGTATCTTTATCTTTGAGTTGAAATATAAGAAGTCTGCCGACATCACCATGGCGCAAATCAGCGATAAGAACTATGCCAAGGCTTTTGCCGATGATGGGCGAAAGGTTGTGAAAGTGGGTATTAACTTCTCGGAAAACCAGCGAAGTATAGAGGATTGGGTGATAGAATAAATGAAATAGAAGAAAGTTGGTGACCTTCATCAGGTGTATGTCACTACAACTATATAGATAAAAATATGCTTGAACAGGGGCGGTAACTCGATTTTTTAGGTAGTTACCGCCCCATTTCATGCATATTTTGTTCTTTTGTACAGTCGCAGAACTTAGATAATCACCGCCGTTCCGCTGCATGTTACCATCAGCATGGAACCGCTCTTTCCTACGGTTTCGTAATCCAGGTCGATGCCTACGATGGCGTTGCAGCCCAGGGATGCGGCACGGTCGGCCATCTCTCTGAGGGCTGTATCCTTAGCCTCGCGGAGGGTGCTTTCGTAAGAACCGCTTCTGCCGCCGATTACATCACGGACACTGGCAAAGAAATCCTTTACAAAGTTGGTGCCGATGATGGTTTCGCCGGTTACTACGCCACGGTATTCACGGATAGGGTGGCCTTCTATGGTTGGAGTGGTACTTAAAATCATAATCTTTTCCTTTCTTTTTTATGTTATTATCAATGTTATTTATAGCTTAGACGATAAAAGTAGAGAAAAGGTTGCAGAAAATCCAAAAATAATTGTTACTTTTGCATTTGAAATATAAATATTTATAGGTTATATGAACAAGAGATTGATGTTTTCGGCAGCACTCGTGATGGCGCTGCTTTCGGCAAACGCTCAGAAAAGGGCGTTTACCATCGAGGATTTGTACAGGGTGAAGGGCCTATCTTCGGTGAGCCTTTCGCCTGATGGTAAGACGGTTTGCTATACCGCCAGTTCTTCTGACCTGAAGAGCCAGAAGTCTGGCTCCGACATCTACATCATGAATGCGGATGGCTCTCACACCAAGGCTCTTACCGAGGATGGAAAGAGCAGTTCTGCCGTGTGGAGCAAGGATGGAAAGAGTATCTTCTTTACTAATAATGAGAAAGGGACAGCTCAGATCTTTCGCATGGATCTGACTACCTGCGAGACGGAACAGGTAACTGATTATGAGTTGGGTATCGGTAGTCCTGTCATCTCTCCGGATGAGCGATACATTGCCTTTACCGCAGAAGTATATCCCGACCTGGGAGCTGATGCCAAGGCTAACAAGGCCCGGATGGAGAAAAAGGAGCAGGGACCTGTACAGGCGCATATCGCCGACAAGTTGCTCTACCGTCATTGGACGAGCTATAATGATGGCAGATGCAATCACCTTATCCTTTTCGATACACAGACGAAGACTTACAAGGATCTGACTCCGGGCAATTATTCGCTGATATTCGTGGTTGGGGGTGGAATCACCTATCAATTCTCTCCTGACAGCAAGGAGATCTGTTTCGTATCCAATCATGATGAGCATCAGGAGGCTAGCACCAATGCCGACCTGTGGACGGTATCTGTGAATGGGGGAGAACCGGTCTGCATCACGAAGGAGAACAAGGCTTGGGATGGTACTCCTGCTTATTCGCCTGACGGCAAGTATATCGCTTACCGCTTGCAGCAAGTGCCTGGTTATGAGTCTGATCGCTTCCGTCTTGCTATCTACGACCGGGCTGCAAAGAAGTCTACCGTCCTGACAGAGAAGTTTGACAACTGGGTAGATGATTACAAATGGGCTCCCGACAGCAAGAGTATCTTCTTCCTCGGTCAGGTACAGGGCGCTCAGCCGCTCTACAAGCTCGGTATAGCCAGAAAAACCATCTCGCCGGTATTGACGGGCAAGGCCATCTCGGAGTTTGATTTCGACAATAAGGGTATGGTATATTATACCTATAGCACGACAGGCAAGCCATCGGCTCTCTATCGCCAGCAGATGAAAAAGTGGAATGGAACTCCTGTAGCAAGCGGCAAGGAACAGCAGATTACCTTCCTTAACCAGAAGTTGGAGAATGAGGTGGATATCCGTCCATCTGAGAGTATCTGGGTAGATGGCGCTGGTGGCGACAAGGTACAGGTATTCATCGTGAAGCCACACAACTTTGATGCCAGCAAGAAATATCCGCTTATCATCAATGTGCATGGCGGACCACAGATGCAATGGATGAATTCCTTCCGTGGCGACTGGCAGGTTTATCCTGCAGCCGGTTATGTGGTGGCTTATCCTAATCCTCATGGCTCTACGGGATATGGTCAGGCCTTTACCCGTGCCATTTCCGGTGATTGGGGCGGAAAGGTATTTGAGGATGTGATGAAGGTTACCGATAAATTGGCAACCCTGGAATATGTTGACTCCACGAGGATGGGAGCGATGGGATGGTCGTATGGCGGTTACATGATGAACTGGCTGCAGGGACATACCAAGCGATTCAAGTGTCTGGCTTCCATGATGGGCGTATATGACTTGCGCTCTATGTGGGGCAGTACAGAGGAAGTATGGTTTCCTAACTTTGAGTTAGAGGGACAGCCTTATAATTCCGATCTCTACGAGAAGTGGTCACCATCCTCATACATCAAGAATTTCTCAACACCAACCCTCGTGATGACGGGCGAGCTAGACTATCGTGTACCGTATACCCAGAGTTTGCAGTATTTCACAGCTTTGCAGACCCTGAACATTCCTTCTCGACTGATAGTCTTGAAGTATGATGGTCACTGGCCAAGCAACCTGAAGTCGATGCCGCTCTATTACAACGCGCACCTCGACTGGTTCCATCGTTATCTCGGCGGTGCTCCTGCACCTTGGGATACAGAGAAGATGGTGAATAATGAGATAGAGTACTGAAATGCCCTATATATAATAAGGTGTAGAAAAACAAAATAAAAAAGCTCCATTCGCAATCAGATGCGAATGGAGCTTTTTTTCTGATAATTAAAAACTTACTTTGTTTCCTGTTCTTCCTGCATGTCCAGATACTGGTTGTCCTTGTCGTAGAATTCGTACTGGAGGAATGCCAGTTTCTGTGAAGGAATCACATTGAAGCCGAAACCATACTTAAACTGCCATCTGCGCTTCAGGGAAATGAAACCCTTGTTGATGAAGGCAGCCACGTAAGGATTCACATACAAAGTGAATTTCTTGACGCCAATCTTGTTGACTAGGCGGTCGATTTTTCTTTCCAACTGGTCGGTAAAGAGGATGCTAGACTTAATCTTGCCCGTACCGAAACAGGTAGGGCAGGTTTCATCTACATTCACATCCATAGCCGGACGTACACGCTGGCGTGTAATCTGCATCAGTCCGAACTTGCTCAATGGCAGGATGTTGTGCTTGGCACGGTCCTTCTGCATGTTCTTGCACATGCGTTCATAGAGCAACTGTCGGTCTTCGGCAAGATTCATGTCGATGAAGTCGACAACAATGATACCTCCCATATCTCGGAGGCGCAATTGTCTTGCCAACTCATCAGCAGCGCCGAGGTTAACATCCAGTGCATTTGCTTCCTGACCTTTCTCACGAGTTCTGTTACCACTATTTACGTCGACAACGTGCAAGGCCTCGGTGTGCTCGATGATGAGATAAGCACCGTGCTTGTAGTTAACAACACGACCAAAGCCAGCTTTAATCTGCTTGGTAATGCTGAAATTGTCGAAGATAGGCACCTTACCGGTGTAGAGCTTAACTATGCCCGCCTTTTCAGGGGCTATTAGAGAAACATAGTTCTTCACCTCGTTCATCACATCTTCGTTGTTCACGTAGATGTTCTCATAAGATGGGTTAAACAAGTCACGCAAGAGAGCAACGGCTCTTCCGGTCTCCTCGAATGCAAGTTGCGGGCGCTGCTGGGTCTTCTGTACCTTGGCGATAGCATCCTCCCATCGCTTCACCAGGACTTTCAGCTCAGCATCGAGCTCAGCGACCTTCTTACCCTCAGCCACAGTGCGGACGATAACGCCGCAATTCTTTGGTTTGATGCTGTGAATGAGTTGTTTGAGTCGGGAGCGTTCTTCACCGCTTTTAATTTTCGACGAGACAGAAACTTTATCACCGAATGGCATGAGTACCAGGTATCGGCCCGCGAATGAGATTTCGCCTGTGAGTCGAGGTCCCTTGGTAGAGATTGGTTCCTTTACGATTTGTACCAGCACTTCCTGTCCTGCTTTGAGTACATTCTGTATGCTGCCGTCCTTTTCCAATTCAGGCATTTTGCTGGCTTTAGAGAATGGGAAAAGTTTCTTTCTGTCGCTCTGTACTTGTTTAAGATACTTCTGGTAGGAATTAAAATGACTTCCTAGGTCAAGATAATGAAGAAAGGCGTCGCGTTCATAACCTACATCCACGAAGCAGGCGTTAAGACCCGGCATCAGTTTTTTTACCTTTGCGATGTAGATGTTGCCCACAGAGAACGATGCCTCACGAGGTTCGTTCTGGTATTCCACCAGCTGCTTGTCCTCCATGAGTGCGATAGAGATGTCTTTCTGTTGGACATCAATTACAACTTCGCTTGTCATATCTTCAATAATCTTTTAACTTTAAATTAATACAAAAAAAGGGTATGTCATTCCATATCAGAACTGACACACCCCCTCAGTCACGAACTGACCGAGAGCTATAGTAAACTAGCTACACTGCTAGCTTACTTGCTCTTATGTCTGTTCTTACGTAATCTTTTTTTACGCTTGTGAGTAGCCATCTTGTGGCCCTTCTTTTTCTTTCCGTTTGGCATGATTTTAAAATTTTAAAATATTGTTATTATAAAAAATGATATTTCTCTCTTCCTGTCCAGCAGTATTACTGAGCGTTCTGCATCTCCTCGATGAAGCTCTTTGATGGCTTGAAGCTTGGTAAGTCGTGAGCTGGAATGGTGATGGTTGTATTCTTAGAGATGTTACGGGCAGTCTTAGCAGCACGATGCTTGATGTTGAAGCTGCCGAAGCCACGCAAGTATACATTGTCCTTCTTTTCGATGAGGCACTTCTTAACCTCTTCCATAAAAGCCTCTACTACAGTACCTACTTCTTTCTTAGGCATACCAGTAGCGATAGCTACCTCATTAATGATATCTGCTTTGGTCATTTCTTTATTTTTTACTAATTTTACTTGTTAATCTTTATTTCGGTGTGCAAAGATACAAGTTTTTTATGATATAACAAAATACTTAAGGCTTTTTTTGCAAAAATAATGCTCTAAGTATTTGCATATAAGGTTTTTATTGTGTATTTTTGCACCAAAATAGAGAAATTATGAGATTTAAGAGATATTTTTTGGCTTTGATGATGGTTGCCTTTCATGCATTGGCGTTGACGGCTGGGGAGGTCTGGACGGCGAAAAATGTACCGATTCCTTTCCTCAGGGATTCTACGCAATATGTTTCCGACCCGGATGGATATGTTGATAAGGCTCAGAAGGATTCTGCCAATTTCTATCTTCAGAAACTGAAGTTGGAGTGTGGCGTACAGAATGTGCTCATCATTGTGGGAAAGGTTGATAACCAGGATGCCTTCCGGATGGCGCAGGATGTGGGCAACCAATATGGTATCGGTTACAAGAAGAGTCGGAGAGGACTGGTTATTGTCATCGCGGTGGAGGACCATAAGTACTTTATTGCTCCAGGAAGCGGACTGGAGGGTGAGTTGACCGATGTAGACTGCGATGATATTGCCCGAGCTTGCATCGTGAAGTATATGCGCGAAGGCAATCCGGGCGAGGCAGTAGCATCTGTAAGCCGTGCTATATATAATAAGGTGAAAAGTGGACGGACGGGAATTGCGGATGTTGATGAAGGTTCGGTTAATGACGAAGAGGACTGGTTCCTGGTCATTATCCTGTTCCTTATCTTCTTCGGTATTCCTATCTATCTGTTTATCAGGTATATTTTGGAGATGCTCGGCATTGTGAAGCCAAGACCGAAGAGCAATCAGAGAAACCAGTCTCGTAGGAGAAACAATGACGATGACTGGATACCTCCTTTCTTTATGGGAGGTGGCGGTTCTTCCGGCGGCGGTTTCTCGGGCGGTTCTTTTGGCGGAGGTACCTTTAGCGGAGGTGGCTCTGGCGGAGGATGGTGATGCCTTTGATAGTTAATAGTTTATAGTTTAGAATTAATAATTAATAATAATGACAATGGAACAGACAATGAATTCAAACATGCAACCGGCAAAGAGAGGTATAAAGAAAAGCTGGATTATTCTGGGCATCGTAGTTGTGCTGGTACTATGGATGTTCAGTGGTTATAACGGATTGGTAGAGAAACAGGAGTTGGCTACCACAGAGTTGGCTAATGTTCAGACTCAGTATCAGCGTCGTGCTGATATGATGCCACAGTTGGCTAAGATTGTAAAGGCTTATGCCAAGCATGAGAAAGAAACCTTCGCCGAGGTGACCAAGGCTCGTGCTGCTGTAGGTCAGGTAAAACTGGATGCCAATAATCTTACTGAGGCTAGCCTGAAGAAATATACTGCTGCACAGGGCGAGTTGGCGAATGCATTCTCCAAACTGATGGTAGTAGCCGAGAAATATCCTGAGTTGAAAGCCAGCGAGAACTTCAAGGCTCTTCAGGTTCAGGAAGAAGGTACGGAAAACCGTATCAGCGAGGCACGCCGCAAGTATAATGAAGCCGTTCAGAACTATAACCAGACGGTTAGAAAAATGCCTAGTGCCCTTATCGCCGGCCTCTTCAATTTCAATGTGATGCCTAAGTTTGAGGCAGCAGCAGGAGCTGAGAAGGCGCCAGATTTGGACATCTAATTTAGAATTGATCATTAAGAATCCTGTTTTTCAATGGGATTAATAGATTTGTTATCTAGTCAATGGGAACGAGAAGTGTCCCATTGGCTAGATTTTCTGTTTTATGCGCTTTCAATTTGAAAGTAACTCAATATTTTATATATATTTTGTATTTCAGATGTTTTTTATTTCAGAAATTCTTTGTATCTTTGCACGCAATTTAAGAAATATGGTAGAAATACCGCAAACATTGAAATTTCAATAAGGTAAATTACAAATATGAAACAAACAAAGATTGTCGCTTCCATCAGTGATCGTAGATGTGATCAGGATTTTATCCGAAAACTGTTTTTCGCCGGTATGAACGTTGTTCGTATGAATACTGCTCATGCCACAGAAGAGGGTATACGCACCATCGTAAAGAATGTAAGAGCCGTGTCTCCACATATTGGTATTATGATTGATACCAAAGGTCCTGAGGTGCGAACTACAGGTGTGAAGGAACCTATCCACTACAATGTTGGTGATGTAGTGAAAATCTTTGGACGTCCGGAAATGGAGTCTTCTCATGATATTGTGAATGTGAGTTATCCTGACATCGCAGCCGATGTAAAGGTAGGTGATGATTTGCTCTTCGATGATGGTGAACTCGATATGAAGATTATCGACAGCCAGGGTCCTATGCTGGTTGCCGAGGTTCAGAACGAGGGAGTGCTCGGGGCTCACAAGAGCGTGAATGTGCCGGGAGAGCATATCGACCTGCCTGCACTGACAGAGAAAGACCGCCGAAATATTGAACTCGCTATCGAGTTGGATATTGATTTCATCGCTCACTCTTTTGTGCGCAATGCAGCCGATGTGAAGGCAGTTCAGGATATCTTGGACGCTCACAACAGTGATATCAAGATTATCTCTAAGATTGAAAATCAGGAAGGTGTTGATAATATTGACGAGATTATTGATGCCTGCTATGGTATCATGGTTGCCCGTGGTGACCTGGGTATCGAGGTGCCAATCGAGAGAATTCCAGGCATCCAGCGCCGTATCATCTCTAAGTGTGTGAAGGCGCAGAAACCGGTAATCGTAGCAACACAGATGTTGCATACAATGATTAAGAATCCACGTCCTACTCGTGCAGAGGTAACCGATATTGCCAATGCTATCTTCTATCGCACCGATGCGCTGATGCTTTCTGGTGAAACAGCAAGCGGAAAGTATCCTGTAGAAGCTGTGCAGACCATGGCCCGTATTGCTGAGCAGGCAGAGAAGGATAAGTCTCCACTGAATGATATTGATCCAATGGAAGATGGTAAGATTGACCAGAAACTCTTCCTGGCTCATGCTGCCATTGAGGCAACTAAGAAGTTGGGTGTTGCTGGTATTATTACCGATGGCGAGACCGGTCAGACTGCACGCGACCTGGCAGCCTTCCGTGGTCCAAATCCGGTATTGGCAATCTGCTATAAGGAGAAACTCCAGCGCTGGTTGAATCTGAGCTATGGTATTATTCCAATTCATCAGAAGGATCAGGTTTCTACCAAGGCTATGTTTACCGCAGCGGTACGTATGCTTCGCCAGAAAGGCTACTTAGGTGAGGAGGATAAGATTGCTTATCTGAGCGGTAGCTTTGGAGAGGGTGGAGGCACAACCTTCGTTGAGATTAATAAAGTGAAGAAGATTTTCGATAACAGTTATAGCTTTAATTTGCCATCAAATGGCATCGAAGATAAGTAAAAAAGGCTATTATTTCAAAAAAAAATAGACGTAAATAGAATTATTGGTGCAAAAATTTGCAGTATTCAAAAAAATACCGTAATTTTGCACCAATATTTTAAAACGAAAATTTTAGAAAATGAAAAAACTCGTTAGTTCAGTTTTAGTCGCTTTGACTATGCTCTTAGTACTTGGCAGTTGTGGAAGTACTAAGAATGTAGCTTATTTCCAAAATGCAGATTCTATCAGTTTGGCTGCTTCAAGAATGCTTTATGAAGCTAAGATTATGCCTAAGGACGAACTTACCATTACCGTGATTACGACAGATCCAAAGGCTGCCATGCCTTTCAACCTTTCTGTTTCTCAAACTTTGGGAAACAGCGGGCAGTTGAGTTCTGGTACTGGTTCTTTGCAAGGTTATCTGGTTGACAATTCCGGTAACATCGAGTTTCCTGTTGTTGGAACATTGCATGTAGGTGGTTTGACCAAGAAACAGGCAGAAGATCTTATCAAGAAAAAGGTAAAGCCTTACTTGGCTGCAAAGGAAAATCCAATCGTTACAGTTCGTATGGCAAGTTATCATGTTTCTGTATTAGGTGAAGTTACCAAGCCGGGCATCATTTCAGTACCTCAGGAGAAAATGAGTATTCTCGAGGCTTTGGCTCAGGCAGGCGACCTTACTATCTATGGTAAGCGCGACAATGTGTTGCTGATTCGTCAGGATGCTGCAGGAGAGAAGCATACCTATCGTATGAACTTGAATGATGCAAATATCATTAATTCACCTTTCTATTATCTGCAGCAGAATGATATCATCTATGTAGAGCCAAATAAGGTGAAAGCTCAAAACTCAGCCATCGGTTCATCTACCACATTGTGGTTCTCTGCCGTTGGTACATTGATTTCTATCGCATCGTTGATTGTCAATATCTTGCGATAACAGATCATCGAAGAGGATAAAATCAGGATACTATATAATAAAATTAAAGTATATATATGTGTGGCATAGTAGGATATTTAGGTAAGGGCGAGGCTTATCCCGCTCTTATCAAGGGTTTAAAGCGCTTGGAATATCGTGGATACGATAGTGCAGGCGTGGCTCTAATCAGTAATGATGGAGCTTTGAACGTTTACAAAGCAAAGGGTAAAGTGGCAGATCTCGAAGCGTTCTGCTCTGATAAGGATATTTCGGGACATGTGGGTATTGCTCATACTCGTTGGGCTACCCATGGAGAGCCTTCTGCTGTGAATGCTCACCCGCATTATTCTTCTAGCAAGAACCTTGCCATGATTCATAATGGAATCATTGAAAACTATGCCGATATCAAGAAGAATCTCATTGCCAAGGGAGTAGAGTTCAGAAGCGAGACAGATACAGAGGTTCTTGTCCAGCTGATTGAATATATTCAGGTTAAGAAAAAACTTGACCTGCTGACTGCCGTTCAGGTGGCTCTCCGTCAGGTAATCGGAGCTTACGCTATCGCAATTCTTGATAAGCGTAACCCTAATCAGATCATTGCTGCCCGTAAACAGAGTCCATTGGTTGTAGGTATCGGAAAGGATGGAGAGTTTTATCTCGGTTCTGATGCCAGTCCTATCATCGAATATACAGATAAGGTGGTTTATCTGGAGGATGGTAACATCGCTGTGATGCGCCTCGGTGAGGAATTGCAGGTGGTGAACATCCAGAACGTTAAACTCAACCCTGAGGTACAGACCGTAGACATTGATCTCGGTCAGATAGAGAAGGGCGGTTTCCCTCACTTTATGTTGAAGGAAATTTTTGAGCAGCCAGAGTGCCTTCGTAACTGTATGCGTGGCCGTGTAGTTAGCCGCACAGTGGAAACTCGCGTAATGACTGATGGCGACGATACAACCAGCAAGAAGGAGACTGAGATGGGTGTCGTGCTCAGCTCCATTACCGACCATCGCCAGCAGCTTCTCAATGCCAAGCGAATCATCATCGTGGCTTGTGGTACATCATGGCATGCCGGACTTATCGGCAAGCAGATGATAGAGAACTATTGCCGCATCCCTGTAGAAGTAGAATATGCATCAGAGTTCCGTTATCGCAATCCTGTGGTAACGAAGGACGATGTTGTCATCGCCATTTCCCAGAGTGGTGAAACCGCTGATACCCTGGCTGCCATCAAGCTTGCCAAGGAGAGCGGTGCGTTTATCTATGGTATCTGTAACTCCATCGGTTCTTCCATCGCACGAGAGACAGATACAGGTACCTATATTCACGTAGGTCCGGAGATAGGTGTTGCCTCTACCAAGGCGTTCACTGGTCAGGTTACCGTCCTTATCCTCCTGGCACTTGCCATCGGTAAGGAGAGGGGAACCATCAGCGAAAATGAATATCAGAAGATTACAGAACAGCTTTGGAACATTCCTGCCAAGATGAAGGAAGTGTTGAAGCTCAACAATAAGATAGCTGACTTGAGCCGTACGTTTACATACGCTCGCAATTTCATCTATCTGGGTCGTGGATTCCAGTATCCTGTGGCCCTTGAGGGTGCATTGAAGTTGAAGGAGATTAGCTACATCCACGCTGAGGGTTATCCTGCAGCGGAGATGAAGCATGGCCCTATCGCATTGATTGACAGCGATATGCCAGTGGTAGTTATTGCTACCCACAACTTCATGTACGAGAAGGTCTTGTCTAATATCCAGGAGATTAAAGCCCGTCAGGGTCGTGTTATTGCTATTGTCAGCAATGGCGATGAAACCATTTCCAAGATTGCCGACGAAGTGATTGAACTCCCTGAGACCTTGGAGTGCCTGGAGCCATTATTGGCTACCATTCCTTTGCAGCTCTTGGCTTACCATGTAGCTGTATGTAAGGGCAAGGACGTTGACCAACCTAGAAACTTGGCCAAGTCAGTTACTGTAGAATAATATATAAAGGGATTCGTCATTTCTTGACGTTTCCCTTTTTTTGGAGGGGGATCCCTCGGATAGGTATATTCAAATTAAACTAAATAAGATAAGGATAATAGAGAGATGGAACCATTGAAACATGAGTGTGGTGTAGCAATGATCAGATTGCTCAAGCCACTGGAGTATTACCAGCAGAAGTATGGTACTTGGATGTACGCACTCAACAAACTCTATCTGATGATGGAGAAGCAGCACAACCGTGGCCAGGAGGGTGCTGGTATGGCTTGTGTCAAACTGGGCGGTAAGCCTGGTCATGAGTATATGTTCCGTGAGCGTGCAGAGGGCAAGAATGCCGTGACCGAAATCTTCGGCAAGGCGAATGCCAACTTCAAGAGCCTGACTCCCGAGCAGCTTGCTGATGCAAAGTTCGCTAAAGAGGAACTGCCTTTTGCAGGCGAACTTTATATGGGACACCTGCGCTACAGTACCACCGGAAAGAGTGGCATTCAGTATGTGCACCCATTCCTGCGACGTAACAACTGGAAGGCGAAGAACCTCTGCCTTTGTGGTAACTTCAACATGACCAACGTAGATGAAATCTTCGAGGAACTTACCAAGCAGGGCCAGAGTCCTCGCATCTACAGCGACACCTACATCATGCTTGAACTGATGGGCCACCGTCTGGACAGAGAGGTGGAGCGCAACTTCGTAGCTGCAAAGGCGATGGAGATGCAGAATACCGATATCACCAACTATATAGAAGACCACGTGAAGATGAGCAATGTACTCAAGACCACGATGAAGAACTTTGATGGCGGTTATGTGGTTTGCGGTATCACCGGTTCGGGCGAGATGTTCTCTATGCGCGACCCTTGGGGCATCCGTCCTGCGTTCTATTACAAGAACGATGAAATCGTGGTAGTAGCCAGCGAGCGCCCTGTACTTCAGACCACCTTCGACCTGGAGGCAGAGGAAGTGCAGGAACTGATGCCGGGCACGGCGCTTCTTGTGAAGAAGAACGGAGAGTGCAGCATCGAGCGCATCATGGAGCAGAAGGGCGATTCAGCCTGCTCATTCGAGCGCATCTACTTCAGTCGTGGTTCCGACAAGGATATCTATAAGGAGCGTAAGCAGTTGGGCGAGCAGTTGACCCAGCCTATCCTGAAGGCTGTGGATTATGATGTAGACCACACCGTGTTCAGCTATATCCCGAACACTGCCGAGGTGGCTTACTATGGCATGTTGAGCGGTTTCAAGAAGTATCTTAATGAGACCAAGATTGAGCAGATTGCCAACCTCGACCATGTTCCATCAAAAGAAGAATTATACGAAATCCTCGGCGACTTCGTCCGCTCAGAAAAGATAGCATGGAAGGATATCAAACTCCGTACCTTCATCACAGAGGGCAACAGCCGTAACGACCTAGCGAGCCACGTGTATGATGTAACCTACGGAAGCATCGAGCCGAATGTGGATAATCTTGTCATTATCGATGATAGTATCGTGCGTGGTACTACCCTGAAGGAGAGTATTCTCCGCATCCTCGACCGTCTGCATCCTAAGAAGATTGTAGTGGTTTCCAGTGCCCCTCAGATCCGATATCCGGATTACTACGGCATCGATATGGCAAGACTGGAAGAGTTCTGCGTGTTCCGTGCTGCCATCCAGCTTTTGAAAGAGCGCAAGATGGAAGACCTTATCGAGCAGACCTATGAGGCTTGCAAGGCAGAATTGGCAAAGCCAAAGGAGGAGCAGATCAATCCGGTACGCTCCATCTACAAGCCATTCAGCACCGAGGAAATCAACGAGAAGATTGTTGAGATGCTTCGCCCAGAGGGCATGACCACTCCTATCCAGCTTGTATTCCAGAGCATCGAGGGCTTGCGCGAGGCGATTCCAAACCACAAGGGCGACTGGTATTTCACCGGTCATTATCCAACCCCAGGCGGCACGAAGCTCTGTAACCAGTCGTTTGTAAACTACATCGAAAACGTTTATCATAAATAAGTGAATAGAGAAGAACGAAGAGTGAAGAATTCATTTGCTCTTATAAGTATGAAATAAAAGAATCAAATGTCAGATATGAAAAAAGTAACCTTAGTTTTGAGCGATGGAACCAAGTTCCATGGCAAATCTTTTGGATATGACGCTCCTGTAGCGGGCGAGGTTGTGTTCAACACAGCCATGATGGGATATCCAGAGAGTTTGACCGACCCTTCTTACGCCGGTCAGTTGATGACACTTACATTCCCTCTCGTGGGCAACTATGGTGTGCCACCATTTACTTTTGAGGAGAATGGTTTGCCAACCTTCATGGAGAGTGACAAGATTTATGCTTCTGCCATCATCGTGAATGATTACAGCGAGCAGTACAGCCACTGGAATGCAGTGGAGAGTCTTGCCGACTGGTTGAAGCGCGAAAAGGTGCCAGGAATCACAGGCATCGACACCCGTGAGTTGACTAAGGTGCTTCGTGAGCATGGTGTGATGATGGGTAAGATTCTCTTTGATGATGAGCCTGACAACATTCCTGAGGCTAACTATGAGGGTGTAAACTTTGTTGACCAGGTAAGCTGCAAGGAAATTATCCGTTATAACGAGGGTGCCGGCAAGAAGGTGGTTCTCGTTGACTGCGGTGTGAAGGCAAACATCATCCGTTGCCTCATCAACAGAGGCGTAGAGGTGATCCGTGTGCCATGGAATTACGATTACACCGATATGGACTTCGACGGATTGTTCCTGGCCAATGGTCCTGGTGACCCAGATATGTGCGAGGATGCAGTAAACATTATTCGCAAGCAGATTAGCCAGAGCCGCAAACCTATCTGCGGTATCTGTATGGGTAACCAGTTGCTTTCTAAGGCAGCCGGTGCTACTATCTACAAGTTGAAGTATGGTCACCGTTCACACAACCAGCCAGTGCGCATGGTAGGAACCAACAATTGCTACATCACCTCTCAGAACCACGGTTATGCCGTTGATGCCAAGACATTGGGCAACGATTGGGAGGAACTCTTTGTAAATATGAATGATGGCTCTAACGAGGGTATCCGCCACAAGGTGAACCCTTGGTTCTCAAGCCAGTTCCACCCAGAGGCTTGCTCAGGCCCTGTGGATACAGAGTTCATGTTTGATAAGTTTGTAGAAACACTAAAATAATTAGGAAAATAATGAAAGACGAAAATATAAAGAAGGTGCTCCTCTTAGGTTCTGGAGCCTTGAAGATCGGTGAAGCAGGTGAGTTCGACTACTCAGGTTCGCAGGCCCTGAAGGCATTGCGCGAGGAAGGTATCGAGACTGTGCTCATCAACCCGAATATCGCAACCGTACAGACATCAGAAGGTGTTGCCGACCAGATTTACTTCCTGCCAGTGCAGCCTTACTTCGTAGAGCGTGTCATCCAGAAGGAGAATCCAGACGGTATCCTCCTCAGCTTCGGTGGTCAGACTGCCCTCAACTGTGGTGTGGAACTCTATCGCCAGGGCATCCTGGAGAAATATAATGTCAAGGTATTGGGTACTCCAGTTCAGGCTATCATGGACACTGAGGACCGTGAACTCTTCGTAGAGAAGTTGGATGAAATCAATGTGAAGACCATCAAGAGTGAGGCTTGCGAGAACATCGAGCAGGCCCGCAAGGCTGCTGCCGAGCTCGGCTATCCTGTCATCATCCGTGCTGCTTACGCCTTGGGTGGTCTCGGTTCTGGTTTCGCAGACAACGAGGAGGAGCTGAACAAACTCGCAGAGAAGGCTTTCTCTTTCTCTCCACAGGTATTGGTAGAGAAGAGTTTGAAGGGCTGGAAAGAGATTGAGTATGAGGTAGTTCGCGACCGTTACGACAACTGTATCACAGTTTGTAACATGGAGAACTTCGACCCACTGGGAATCCATACTGGTGAGAGTATCGTCATCGCTCCATCTCAGACCCTGAGCAATTCTGAGTATCATAAGCTCCGTGCCCTCGCCATCAAGATTATCCGTCACATCGGAATCGTGGGTGAGTGTAACGTGCAGTATGCCTTCGACCCTAAGAGCGAGGATTATCGTGTAATCGAGGTGAATGCCCGTTTGAGCCGTTCTTCTGCCTTGGCATCTAAGGCTACTGGTTATCCTCTTGCCTTCGTTGCAGCCAAGCTCGGTATGGGCTATGGTCTGTTCGAGTTGAAGAACTCGGTAACCAAGACTACATCTGCCTTCTTCGAGCCAGCATTGGACTACGTGGTATGTAAGATTCCTCGTTGGGACTTGTCTAAGTTCCGTGGCGTAGATAAGGAGTTGGGTTCATCTATGAAGTCAGTAGGTGAGGTAATGGCCATCGGCCGCAACTTCGAGGAGGCCATCCAGAAGGGTCTTCGTATGATTGGTCAGGGCATGCACGGTTTCGTAGAGAACAAGGAACTTGAAATCGACGATATCGATGCAGCTTTGCGCGAGCCAACAGATAAGCGTGTGTTCGTGATTTCAAAGGCTATGCACAAGGGCTATACCGTAGATCAGATTCACGACTTGACCAAGATTGACAAGTGGTTCCTTGAGAAGTTGAAGCACATCATCGACATCGACGAGGCGATGAAGAAGTGCAACATCAATACTCTTGACCAGGATTTGCTCCGCACCGCTAAGGTTTACGGTTTTACCGACTTCCAGGTAGCCCGTGCCGTGGGCTTGGAGCAGGAGTTGGGCAACATGCACAAGGCAGCCCTCCTGGTTCGCAACAAGCGCAAGAGCTATGGCATCCTGCCTGTAGTAAAGCAGATTGATACCCTGGCAGCAGAGTATCCTGCTCAGACCAACTACCTCTATGTAACTTACGCTGGCGTGAAGAGCGACATCACCTTTGAGAACGACCACCGTTCTATCATCGTACTCGGTTCAGGTGCTTACCGCATCGGTTCTTCTGTAGAGTTCGACTGGTGTGGCGTTCAGGCATTGAACACCATCCGCAAGGAAGGCTGGCGTTCTGTGATGATCAACTACAACCCAGAGACCGTATCTACCGACTACGATATGTGCGACCGTCTCTACTTCGACGAGTTGACCTTCGAGCGTGTGATGGATATCATCGAGATGGAGCAGCCTCATGGTGTCATCGTATCTACCGGTGGTCAGATTCCAAACAACCTGGCTATGCACCTCGATGCACAGAACGTGCCAATCCTGGGTACTGCTGCCAAGGACATCGATAACGCTGAGGACCGTGCCAAGTTCTCTCAGATGTTGACCAACAACGGCATCAACCAGCCAGAGTGGAGCGCCCTAACCTCTATGGAGGATATCGACAACTTCATCGAGCGTGTAGGTTTCCCAGTATTGGTTCGTCCTAGCTACGTGCTTTCTGGTGCTGCGATGAACGTATGTTCTAACGAGGATGAGCTGAAGCGATTCCTGCAGTTGGCTGCCAATGTAAGTGAGGATCACCCAGTGGTAGTAAGTAAGTTTATCGAACATGCCAAGGAGATTGAGATGGATGCAGTGGCAAAGAATGGCGAGGTGATTGCCTATGCGATTTCCGAGCACATCGAGTTTGCCGGTGTTCACTCAGGTGATGCTACCATCCAGTTCCCTCCTCAGAAGTTGTATGTTGAGACAGTTCGTCGTGTAAAGCGAGTTGGTCGTCAGATTGCCAAGGAGTTGCACATCAATGGTCCGTTCAACATTCAGTTCATGGCTCGTGACAATGATATTCTCGTTATCGAGTGTAACCTTCGTGCCAGCCGTTCGTTCCCATTCGTGAGCAAGGTATTGAAGATCAACCTCATCGAGTTGGCTACCCGCGTAATGCTCGGTTTGCCAGTAGAGAAGCCACACAAGAATCTCTTCGATCTCGATTATGTAGGTATCAAGGCATCTCAGTTCAGCTTCAACCGTTTGCAGAAGGCAGACCCAGTATTGGGTGTGGACATGAGCAGTACCGGTGAGGTAGGTTGCTTGGGCGACGATACATCTACCGCACTTCTGAAGAGTATGCTTTCTGTGGGTCATCGCATTCCAGCCAAGAACATCCTGCTTTCTACAGGTTCTGCCAAGCAGAAGGTAGATTTGCTCGATGCAGCCCAGATGTTGGTTAAGCATGGCTACAAGCTGTATGCAACCGGTGGTAGTAGCAAGTTCCTCACCGAGAATGGCATTGAGAACACCCGTGTGCTTTGGCCATCAGAGGAGGCAGAAGGCGGTGCGCCTAAGGCTTTGGAGATGCTCCACAACCATGAGATTGATATGGTAGTGAATATTCCAAAGAACTTGACCAGCAGCGAGTTGAGCAATGGTTACAAGATTCGTCGTGCAGCCATCGACCTGAACGTGCCATTGATTACCAACAGCCGTCTGGCGAGTGCATTCATCTATGCATTCTGCACCACCAAGCTCGAGGATATCGACATCAAGGCTTGGGGAGAGTATAAATAGTTGATAGTTAATAGTTAAGAATTGACAGTTTCGTCATTCTTGATGATTCCCAATAGAAAAATCCCTGCTGTAGGAAAGGCTTCCTATGGCAGGGATTTTTTATTTGAATAAAAAAGAAGTGAAAACTTTGGTTGTTTCACAATTAAATCGTAAATTTGCAGCAAAAACTATAATAATGAAGAGTTATGGAAGAAAAATTATCGACTATATATTTAAGAGATGGGAGGAACGCCCTGCAATATGTTATGAGCCTGAGCGAAAAGTACAGGCAGATAGCGACCGAAGCGATATTCGAGTGTTTGAGACTGGGCTATCCACTCAACAATATGGAGATAACAGGCAAAGCACGAGAACTGCAGAGGAAGAGGAATGCCTACGTTTGATAAATATCGCCAAAGAACAAGGCTTGTATATAGATAAGTCGGACTGGGGTAAATTTGGTGACAGACGAATGATTCCAACGGGAGAAAGCATTGTCTTTTTGAGTGAAGACGGAACAACTTTCACCAAAATGAAGTCTCCTTTTGCAAAGGCTCCGATGAAGCATATCTTGCCAGAGGATATCATTTATGAACATCTGATTCATAACATCTTATTCCCATCAACGAGGTATCGTTTTATTGGCTTTTCAGAGGATATAAAGGGAATCCGGATTGTTCTTCAGCAACGAAATATATCCGATATGTTTCAAGTACCATCGCAGAAAACGATTGACGATTATCTCATTAATCAATTGGGCTTGACAAAGGAGGATAGATATTTCTATGGAAATGAATATTTGGCAATAACTGATGTTTCTAATGTCAGTGATAATGTGCTGTGTGATGAAGATGGCAAACTGTATTTCATAGACCCGATTATCCGGTTGAAGAAGTCGGGAAGAGAGGTATGGGAGTATCTTTATAGAACAAGATGTGTATGATAGTTATAATTGAAAAAAGCAAAAGGCCCACCCTGGTTCGCTGTGCAAGTGGAAAGCGTGGTGGGAACTGTCACTGCAAAGGTATGCATTTTCCTTTGAATTCACCTCGCATCTCAATCCAAAGTTGGAATCTATATTTTGAATTAAACGGCATCAAATAATTCAATAATCGAAAAAAACTTCAAAAGAAGTGAATTTCTCAGATTTTATTTGTACTTTTGTCTTGTCATTTAGAATATTGCTTGTTTTTTATAGCAACACTAAGATAAGTGAAAATTCTAGTATGGCAAAATCTTGAGTGAACTATTAGTAACTCAGGTGTTTATAAAAAATATAAAATTATAGTGTTGCGGAAATATGGGTTATGAAAAAATATTTATTGTTGATTCTCTTTTTGTTGGACTCTTTTTTCGTTTTTTCTCAAGGTATTGGTTTTTTAGGTAAAAGCAAGTTAAGTGTAAAGAAAGAGATGAATGCCGCAACTGGTTTGGTTACAAAAATCAAATCTGGAGGATATGAATGTTTGGCTTACCAATCCCGTTCTTCTTCCTCTATGTTTTTTGCAGTATTCAATGATAAAGGAATATGCTTTTTGGATGGAATAATTACAGTTAATAGAGATTTCCTTGATATGTTTTTGATGAAATGCGTGAATAGCGAAAGTAATACATATAAAGTGAATTCAATGGATCCAGAAAAAAACAGATTTCATGAATTTATAGATGGAAAAACAACTATCGAACTGTATGCCTCTGTAAATAAGTTAGGAAAGGCAAGCTATACTTTATATTCCTTCAATTCAAACTATAAAAAAGATGTAGAATCGTATTTTGAAAAAAAATATGCGAAAGAATATATTATGGCGAAAAAGCATGAAGATGAAGTAGAGTATGAACAACTCAGAATACAGAAGATTAATAATATAATGTCTAAAGCAGATGAAAAATCTGTAAGAAAATTTGTCGTTAAGTACTTTTTTGATAAGCTAATAAAAGAGTCTGAATATTGGGATGTTTTTGAGAAACCTGTAAGAAAGAATATCGAGAAGACTGTTAGCGTTGTTGTTTATGTTGATTCTTTACGAACGGCAGTGGTTATCATTGATAATGATGATGTAGACATGGAACTTGGCGAATTGTACCGTAAAGTTCGTGGTTCCGGCTGTCGCAGAATTTGGGATACAGATTATTATGAATATAAAGGTTCTGTTTTTTATAGCAAGGAAATTCATGTGGAAACAGATTATGTAGAAAAAGGATTGCATGGAGTTTATAAAAAGAAAAATGGTTTATTCTTCTATAATGCTGTTCCTGAAAAATTAAAGACTTGGTGTGAAGCCAATTTGAAAGATAATGGCTTCCATTCTTTATTATTTACATATTATAATGATTTTTGCACTATAAAAGAAGTAGATGTTAGTAGCAATATAAAAAAGCGACTCAAACAAAAGTATTAATATATTACAACGGCCTGGAGATTGCTGGAAAGGCAACTTCAGAGAAAGAGGAATGCCTATGTTTTTTAAAGTCGTCAAATGACAAGGTGTATATGATGTATGTAAAATCACTATGTAGAATAGAAAAATCCCTGCTGTAGGAAAGGCTTCCTACGGCAGGGATTTTTATTTGAACAAAAAAGCCGTGAAAACTTTGGTTGTTTCAAAAATAAAGCTGTAACTTTGCACATGTAAACTGGTTAAATTTCATTGCATGATGAAAATGAGGTGTTCTTGTGAATTTTAACACAGATAATCTTGATTATAATGGCTCGTATGAGTCTGATAACTCTATCTTTTAACAAAGTTAACATAAAATAATTGCTTATCTCACTAATAATCAGTATTTTTGCGCATAATCTTTTAAAGAATCAAAACAACTAAGAATATGGCTAGAGCAACAGGTTCAATCAATTATTTGGAGCATCGCACGCCCTTGAAGGACGAAAGCGGTAAGTATCAGATACATCCGATGTTCGTGAAACAGGATGTCGTTGACAGGGAGAAGATGGAAAAGCGTGTTCGCGATCATTGTGCGATGAACGTTTCGTCCTTTATCTCCGCATTGGAAACGCTGGAGGATGAAACGCTTTATGCCTTGGCTGAAGGCAACGAGGTGAGGGTAGGCGATATGTTTATCGTCAAGCCTAAGCTGGGGATGGTGAAGCATAAGGACAAAAATGGAATCGAATGGAAAAGGACCTATCATGAGGGGGATCTGATTCCAGCCAATGAGGTGGATATCTGCGGCTTGGAAATTCAGCCCACGAAGGAGTTTCTGGAGAGGCTAAAGCGCCACTCTAATGGCTGCAGCCGACAGTATTGGAGTGTGAAATCTACTCCAAAAGAGGCGGATAAGGAGTTTGCTGATATTGTAGAGATTTGTCAGCAGCAGGGTTATATCACGGTGAAGGATATGATTCGTGAATTCGGTGTTACCCGCTATCATGCCAATAAGGTGTTGAATGATCTCTGTGAGGAACCGGCTGCCAGAATGTATGCTACCAAGGAAGGGCCTATAACGCTCTATCGTTTGTGGAAGAAGGAGTAACTAAGACGTAGTTGTTGAAACGGCTCTTTAGGTTGACGGAATCGTTTCCTTAACTTGAATAAAGCGTCTCTTCTCGTTGAAGGATGCGTCTCCGAGAGTTAAAAGAAGCGTTTCCTGGAGTCAGAACAAGCGTCTTTTAGAGTACAAGCATATACCTTCTCAGACATTGCCACTAGGCTCAGCAGGTCTGCCGAGCCTAGTCAGCAGGTCTGCTGAGCCTAGTGACAACACCTTTTAGTCGTATAGCTATAACCTCTTTAGTCGTATAGCTATAACCTCTTTAGTCGTACAACTATATCCCTATAGTCGTACAACTATAACCTCTTTAGTTGTACAACTATACACTTTTTAGTTGTACAATCGTAAAATGATGATACTTCTATGATATATTGGGCGCTCTCATTCAATCCAAACATACAGCATCTTCCTTTTATAACGTTCGTTTGCTTTTGTTCTATTTCAACGAACGAAATGGGGAAAAGCAGCTTCTCCTAATTCTGGCTCATATTCAAAACCTTCGTAACTGAAGCCTGCCAGTTCCTCTGGAGTAAGAAGCTGATTATTAAGGATATATCTCACCATGGCTCCACGGCAAGATTTAGCCCATACAGCCTGCATCTTCAATCTGCCGTCTTTCTGGCGGACATAAAAGAGTGGCTGAATGACCTTTATCTCCTGACAGACTCTCTTCCAATCAAACAGATGTTCATATTCCTCTGTAGAAAGATGGATGAGTATACCGTCGTCAGCTTTCACACTATCGATGAGAACATCTGTCAGTTTGTCTTTCCAGAACTGATTGATAGGCTTGTCGTTTGTAGCTTCGAGCGATACGCAATGCTCCATACGATAAGGTACGATGCCATCCAACGGTCGAAGCAATCCATAAAGGAAGCAGGTAATCCAGAGATGTTTCTGGGCATACTCTAACGACTCCTCGCTCAAAGAACTGGCACGCAAATGTTTGTATGCCTGACCATTGTAAGCCAGGATAGCAGGCATCTTCTCTGCAGCCATAAAATCATGATATCGCTTCCAGTTCGTCATTGCAATCTTGCTGCTGCAATCCAGTTGCTTAGCCAATTCCTCTACATTCATCATTGCCATTTCTTTGGCCAAGTCATTGGCAACTGATTGGAATAGTGGCACGGAGATAGGCTTCCTGTCTGCCTTCTCAAACATGATTTTGGCATTTGCCAATAATATCTGCATAATAATCAATCTTTTGAATTGTACTTGCAAAGATAAGAAAAAATCAATATACAATGCTAAATAGCCAAGAAAAAATCCCATAAAATTAAAATTTTTTATAAAACGAGCATTATATAGTACTTTTTCTTGTGTAATCTATAAATATTTGTTACCTTTGCCCCATGAAAACATTATTAGACGTTCATACACATACAATAGCATCAGGTCATGCCTTCAGCAGTTTGCAGGAAATGACCTTGGCAGCAAAGGAGAAAGGGTTGGATATCTTGGGAATCACAGAGCACGGTCCCAATATCCCGGGTACCTGTGATCCTATCTATTTCAGAAACCTTCATTGTGTTCCACGCCAGCTCTATGGAATCAAACTGATGCTTGGAGCAGAACTCAACATCCTCAATACGAAGGGAGATATCGATCTCGACGAGGATTACTGGCGTATGCTGGATATCCGAATAGCAGGCATCCATAGCCTTTGCTGGCAGGGAGGAAGTAAGGAGGAGAATACGCAGGGTGTCATCAATGCCATGCGCAATCCCTTTGTGCAGATTATCTCTCATCCCGGCGATGGTACGGCAGAACTGGATTTCGAGGAACTCATGAAAGTTTCCAGGGAGACGCATACCTTGCTTGAAATCAACAACCATTCTATGGCTCCCATCCGCCACAAGACTGTGGCTGCTCCCAATAATCTGGAACTGCTGGAACTTGCCAAGAAGTATGAAACTCCAGTCATCTTCGGAAGTGATGCCCACTTCTCTACGATGATTGCCGACTACAGCAACATTATGCCACTGGTAGAAAAAGCAGAGTTCCCGGATGAGCTGGTTCTCAACTATCAGCCAGAGAAATTCATGGCTTACCTCAAGCCAACCCCTGAGAAATAGGAAAATTTAGTTTCACATTTCAATTTACACGACTATGATTATAGAAGAAATCATCAAGTATAATGAAAACTTCGTAGCCAGTAAGGGTTACGAAAAGTATATTACGAGTAAATATCCAGACAAGAAACTTGCCATTCTTTCCTGTATGGACACCCGCCTCACTGAGCTTCTGCCAGCAGCTTTGGGCCTGAAGAACGGAGATGCCAAACTCATCAAGAACGCCGGTGGACTGGTTATCAGTCCTTTCGACTCTGCCATGCGTAGTCTCCTTGTAGCCATCTACGAATTGGGTGTAGAGGAAATCATGGTCATCGCCCACTCCAACTGCGGTGCATGCCACATGAACGGACAGCAGATGAAGAAATTGATGCTCAAACGTGGCATCCATCAGAATGTTATCGATACCATCGGGCTTTGCGGCATCGACCTCGACCATTGGCTGGAGGGATTCCACGACACAGAGGATTCTGTAAGGAATACCATCAATACGATCCGTACACACCCTCTCGTACCAAAAGACGTCAATCTTCATGGCTATATCATTGACTCACAGACGGGCAAACTGACAGAAGTGAAATAGAATAAAGGTATTATTTTAATTAAAACACATAACAGCAGTTTGTTGTACTTTCACCTTCCCTCTATGATGCTCTTTCCAAGAAAGTAACTTTCGTTACAGCCCCCACATATCATTCAGCATACTGATTGCTGACTCCGAGCGGAAGACATGATTGCGGAAGGTGATGATGCCTTCGGGAGCAAGATGGTCTTCGAAGGAATTCACCAGGAAATCTGCTTCGAGCAGAATGCGATGGTCGAGGCTGGTTACATCCTTATAAGTATGATGATGGGCAATGAGCCAGCAGATTCTTTCTATCTGTGCGGCTGTGAATCCTTCAACTTCTGACAGTACTTTTCTTGCCTCGTCAGGACCCAGTTCTTCCTGATGCTTGCCATCGCAGTTGCCGTATCTGGCTTCTGAAACGTGAATGCCTACATCGTGAAGAATGGCTGCTGCTTCGAGCACGAAGAGGTCTTCCTCGTTCATTCCCTCTGCTATCGCAATCATACGGGCAAAGTCGTGTACCTTTACGAAATGCTGGATGCGAGGCGCATCGCCACCATCGTACTTAATCATCGCCCTCATCAAATTGGCGAGTATCAATTCCTTGTTTGTCATAATCTTATGTTTTTTACCAATAAAAAGAATACTAATCGAAGAGCTTCTTCCAAATCCACAATACCGCTATGGCGCCAATGACGCAGAAGACGAAGTTGGTAAGATAACCCTTGCCAAACAGTTCTATGTTCAGTAGATTGCTGATGATGGCGCCGGCATAACTGCCCACAATACCTATGAATAGGTTCATACAACATCCTTTGCCTTCTCCGCTCATGATGCGGTTGGCAATATAGCCAATGAAAATTCCCGTAAGGATTGGCCACGCTGTGAAATCTGCAATGTGTTCTAACATATTCTTTTTCCCACTTCGTTCGTTTTGTTCTTTATTGATGGATGTAATCCAGAATCTGCTCGGCATGAATCTTGGTCTTGATCTCTTTAGGAGTGAAGATCTTCTCAATGACGCCTTCTTCGTTGACAAGATAGGTAGTGCGGAGGATGCCGATGGTCTTTCTGCCGCAGGTTACCTTCTCGCCCCAGCAGCCGAGTTCCTGCAGTAGGGTGGTTTCGGTATCTGCGATAAGAGGGAACTGCAAACCCTTGGTTTCGGCAAACTTCTTCTGCAGAGCTTGCTTGTCCTTGCTTACGCCGATAATCTCATAACCGGCTGCTGCCAGCTCCTCCTTATGTGCCTGCAGTGAGCAGGCCTCGGCAGTGCATCCGCTGGTGTTAGCCTTCGGATAACTGTAGAGCACAATCTTGCGACCACGATAATCGCTTGCCTTTATCTCACGTCCGTCCTGGTCAATGCCAAGAATCTCTGGTATTTTATCTCCTATATTCATACTATATTTATTTATTATATGTCTTGTTATGATGCAAAGATAATAAAAATAATGCGAACCGATGTGATTCTTATGATTTTTAACACAAATAATCGTTGTTTATCTTTCTACCTGGAAGTTTAAACGAATCTTTCTTTTGGATAAAAAAAAGAAAAATATAGGGAGGATATTTGGTAATATGCTGATATTTACTTACTTTTGTGTGATGAACGTTCATGGTATGAAACAGGGAGCGTGATACTAAACAGGTAAAAAAGGAAGAAAATGAAGAAGATATTTTTGTTTATATTATTCTGTCTTTCCGTATGCAGCATGTCGGCTTACGACTTTCTGCGAGCTGTGAAAGATGAGATTCCGGGAGGTTACAACTTCTGGGTTTATACGCCGGTAGATTATTTCTATTCGCAAGAGCAGACACCGGTCATCATCTTTCTGCATGGTGCCAGTCTTTGTGGAAGAAATCTGAATAAGGTGAGAAGATACGGACCGCTTGATGCCATCGTCAAGGGGCGCGATATCGATGCGCTGACCATCGTTCCGCAGAATCCGGGAGGAGCCTGGAATCCGAAGAAAATCATGGATATGCTAGACTGGGTGAAGAAGAATTACCCATGCGATTCTAATAGGGTTTATGTCCTGGGTATGAGTTTGGGCGGTTATGGTACCATGGATGTCTGTGCTACTTATCCCGATAGGATAGCTGCCGGTATGGCGCTGTGTGGCGGCTGTTCGTATAAGGATGTGAGTGGATTGGGCGATTTGCCATTCTGGATTATCCATGGCACAGCAGATAGGGCAGTGCCGGTCAAGCAATCGAAGGTTGTGGTAGATAAACTTGAAAAGGATGGCAAGGATACCCGATTGATATACGACTGGTGGAAGGGTGCCAATCACGGTACCCCTGCCCGCGTGTTTTATCTGAAGAAAACCTATCAGTGGCTTTTCTCTCACAGCCTTTCAGATAAGGACAGACCCGTGAACCGCAACATCAGTATTACGATGAGTGATCTGGGCAGAGCATATGGTGATGTGAACAGAAATGCCCCTCAGCCTGAACTCATCGATGGTCCGAGTGTGATCAAGCAAGAGGGAAATGAATATTAAGGAATCAGGTGAACAGTTCTGCTACCTTCCCCAGCCAATTCTTATCAATATCATCGAAGGTGCTGAGGTGTTCGCTGTCAATATCCAGTACGGCGATTACCTCACCATTCCTGATAACAGGTACTACAATCTCCGAACGGGAGGCGCTGCTGCAGGCAATATGCCCCGGAAATTTCTCAACATCTTCTACCACGATGGTTTCCGCCTTGTCCCAAGCTGTGCCGCAAACTCCCTTGCCCCTTTTGATGCGGGTGCAGGCCAGCGGTCCCTGAAAAGGACCCAGCACAAGGGTTCCATCGATGACCCGGTAGAAGCCCACCCACCAGAAGTGGAAGGTGTCCATGATGCATGTTGAAATATTCGCCATATTGGCGATGATGTCGCTTTCGCCCTCTACGAGCGACTTGAGCTGAGGGAGGAGCGTGGCGTAAAGTTCCTCCTTCGTTTCTCCTTTTATAATAAGATGTTCTGCCATGATGTCTTTACTTTTCAATTCTGTGTCTATTATCTGTTTAGATATTCTATCTCTGCAAAAGTAATAAAAATAATTGAAATACTGTCATTTTCATAGAATTATTTCTATCCTTTCAATCTTTTTTCGTACTTTTGCACCATCAATTAAAATAAAGAAAATCCAGTTTTTAAAATGTGAAGTAAGAAAATGGCTGATAAAGATATGAAATGGAAGACGCTCTCGCAGAAGTATCTGATAGAGAAGCCATGGCTCACGGCACGAGTGGATAAGGTGGAATTGCCTACGGGAGCCATTATCGATGAATATTACGTGCTGGAATATCCCGATTGGGTGAACACCATCGCCATTACGAAGGACGGAATGTTCGTATTTGTGCGCCAGTATCGCTATGCGATAGGTAAGACGGTGAATGAACTCTGCGCAGGAGTGATAGAGAAGGGCGAGGACCCGATGGCGGCTGCCAAGCGAGAGCTGATGGAAGAGACTGGGTTCGGTGGCGGAAACTGGCAGAAGTGGATGACGATTTCGGCTAATCCGAGCACTCATACCAATCTTACCCATTGCTATTTGGCTACGGATGTGGAGCGCATGGATGTTCAGCATCTTGACCAGGCTGAGGATATCGAGGTTCGCCTCTTCTCCAGGGATGAAGTGATGGATATGCTAGAGAAGGGAGAAATCTGGCAAAGCCTGATGGCGGCTCCGCTTTGGAAGTATTTTGCGAAAGTAAGCTGCAGGACTTCATCTGCTCGAGCAAACAGCAGAACTTCGTTTGCTCGAGCAAAGTAAGCATTAAACAATAAACATTAAACATTATAAAAATGGTAATAGATTTCGAAAAGATTGCTGAGGCTCATTTGGAGGGCTTCAAGGGTGGACAGGGTAAACTTGATACTCGTAACTATGTGGATGACAAGGTGAAGATTATGTATTCTACCTTGCGTCCGGGTGCATCAACTGGTCTTCATACTCACGAGGGCAACTGCGAGATTATCTATGTGGTAAGCGGCACTGCTACTTTCCATTATGATGATGTCGTAGAAGAGGTTCGCCAGGGACAGGTGCATTACTGCCCAATGAACCATGCTCATTATATGGAGAATCTCACAGATCATGATCTGGTGTATCTCGCCATTGTGCCTGAGCATCATTAATATCCTTGAAGTATCTGGGAAAACCATATCATATTCCTCCTGAGGAAAATGTAAAAAGAAAGTCCAACTCGGATGCCTCTCTCTTAAAGGCTCCAAGCTGGACTTTCATCGTTTTTATTTTCTTCATATTACTCTTCTTCATTCTCTAGCAAGTCGGTGCCGAGGTGGGTGGTCTGCTCACGCTTCAATCGGTCGCGCACTTCCTTAGGCTTGGTGGCGTAGGTAATCATTCGGATGGAATCGTTGTAGCTCACGTACTTCCAGAGCCAGTTGAGCAATACCATTACCTTGTTCTTTACTCCGAGGATGGAGCGGAGGTGAACCACCAGCCACAATACCCAGGCAAAGAAGCCCTGACTGTGGAACTTGCCAAGCTCTACTACAGCCTTGTGTCTTCCGATGGTAGCCATAGAACCCAGGTTCTTGTAGCGGAAAGGCTTGAGCTGCTGGTCGATGTTTGGGGCTGAAGAACCAGGATGCTTCTCATTCTCCTCATCTGCCTTCGCAATCTTCTGGATATTCTTAGCCAGGAGTGCTGCCTGCTGAATGGCTACCTGAGCCAACTGTGGATGACCGCCAGGATAAGCTGGGTCTGTGGTCTGGATACACTGGTCGCCGATGGCGAAGAGACCGTCCATGCCAGGGATGCGGTTGAATTCATCTACTACGATTCGGAAACCACGGCCCAGATGGTCGCCATCGATACCCGTGATAGGCTGTGCCTTTACACCTGATACCCAGAGGAAGGTGCGGGTAGGAATCTCCTGACCGTCCTTCATCAGGACCTTGTGGTCCTTGTAGTCGGTTACCATTTTGCCAAACTGTACATCCACACCCATACTGGTAAGGAATTCGTATGCTTTCTTAGAAGAGTCCTGTGACATTCCGGCGAGCAGTCTGTCGCCCGCTTCCAGAAGATAGATGTGCATCAGAGATGAGTCCATATCAGGATAATCATAAGGAATCACGTAGCGCTTCATTTCAGAGAGGGCTCCGGCAATCTCTACACCTGTGGCACCACCGCCTACAATGACCACGTTCAGGAGTTCCTGTCGCTCCTCTTCTGTGGCACAAGTCAGTGCACGCTCCAGGTTGCTCAACACAGCGTTGCGCAATCCCATTGCCTCTGAAACGGTCTTCATCGGAATAGCCCACTTCTCGATGTTGGCATTGCCATAGAAATTGGTAGTGGTTCCTGCTGCGAACACCAGGTAATCGTACTCAATCTTACCGATGGAAGTTTGCAGAATCTTCTTGTCTGGGAATACGGCTCTCGCCTCTGCCATGCGGAAGTAGAAGTTCTTGCGCTTGCGGAAAATCTGGCGGAAAGGGAAGGAGATGGAGCTTGGGTCGATACCTGCTGAGGCAATCTGATAGATAAGTGGAGGAAACTGATGGAAGTTATTCTTATCAATCAACACCACCTGCAGGTTTGCCTTGCTCAGGTCTTCTGCCAAGCGAAGACCACCGAGTCCGCCACCTACAATCACTACTCTCTTCAACTGATTTCTCTTGATATTAATGCTCATAACTACTTCTGTTTTTTATATATTAATTACATATATTTGCTGAAAATTCTATTCTTTATAAGGCGCAATGCCTGGTACTCGCAGAAAATTCGATTGCAAAGGTACAACTTTTTTATGAGGCGGCAAAAGAAGATGGGTAGAAATATGGGATTGAAGCTTGTTGCAATCGTTCTCATTTTATATTCTTGCAAATGATGTTACAAAATGTAATATGCAGATAGCATTTTTACTTTGGCGGTGGATGGCTTGAAGGAATATACTTCCAAGGCTTCGGGCTTGTTCATGATGGGAGTTTTTCTTTTTTTTATCATTCCGCAATCTGGTGAATCACATAGGTAACCACGCCCCAGATCATGAAGCGGTTGGTTTCATCTACCCGGATAGGGGAGAAGTTCTTGTTCCATGGGATGAGCCAGCCGAAGGTGCCGCTCTCATCCATCTTGAATTTGTGCCTTGTATGGCCTGGCGTATGGTGCCATAACCATTCTTCCGGTTGATGGCGTCGATAGCCTCCATCAGCTTTTTTGCTTGCTTCAGTCGATGGGGTCGAAGAGGTCTTGCTGGCGAGGATGGTCGGGTGAGGCTACCTTGTCTCCTTAATTTTTCTGTACAACGTACAGCGAAATTAGCCACGGCTTCTTCTATCACATTTTTGTCGGTAATGCCCTCGTTGGCAAAACTCCTGCTGGTGCAGATGCTCTTCTTCTGCGGCAATTCCTCGATGCTGATGCAGCTTTCGCCATTCAGTTCTTTCCATGTTCTTAGGGTGGTGATATTGAAATGGCTGCGGACCCAACTTTCTTTCTTGTCGGCAAACTGAGCGGCGGTCCTGATGCCCATATAATCGAGCTTTCGGGCTATCAGTCTGCCTATTCCCCATACATCTTCTACGGGGAAGAGAGACAGCGCCTTGTGTCTCCGTTCATCCGTGTCGATGAGGCAGCAGCCTTGGAAGCCCTTGTATTTCTTGGCGAATTTAGAGCCGATTTTCGCCAATGTCTTCGTTTCTGCAATGCCTACGGATATCGGGATTCCAACAGCCCGAAGTACATCTGCCGATATTTTGGAGCCATAGCGATGGAGCAGGCTATCGGGCTTTTCTGACAGCTCGTCTATTGTTATTTTATTGAACAAAGTAGGATGGTCTTCCGTATGCTCCCGAAAGAAAACTTTCGCCATTGATTCGTCTGCCTCGAAGAAACTCTCATCGATAGAGTATTGGTCGATGCGTGGGGAATAATGGGATAGCATCGACATCACGCGGTTGGAGAGCGAACCGTAGAGCGTATAGTTGCTCGAGAAGATAGCCACTCCTTCAGCCTCCAGTTTTTCCTTCACCTGATAGAAGGGGTCGCCCATCTTATAGCCCAATGCCTTAGCTTCTTCAGAGCGTGCGATGACGCACCCGTCGTTGTTACTCAATACAACCACGGGCTTTCCTGTCAGGTCGGGGCGAAACACTCGCTCGCACGAACAGTAGAAGTTGTTGCAGTCTGCCAGTCCTATCATATCTTATCATTAACACCTCTTGTTCTCACCAGAAATCCTGGTATAATGTGCAAAAATACAAAAAATAATCCGAAAACGATAGTTTTTCATTCAAGTTTTTTTGTCGTTTCGTGATTTATTCTTACCTTTGTGGTCATAAGCTAGTATTGAAACATTATAAAACTGAACGATATGAATGATAAGAATAACATGTTGGCATTGAGCCAGGAGCGTTTTTCGGCTCGCAAGTTTACTCCGGAGGCGGTGAGCCAGGAGGATCTGGACTATATCATGGAGTGTGTGCGCCTGGCACCATCGGCAGTGAACAGGCAGCCTTGGCGCTGGCTCATCGTGCGCTCAGAAGAGGCGAAGAAGAAACTGCAGGAGTGCTACGACCGCGAATGGTTCAAGACGGCTCCTATATATATTATAGGTATGAAAAACGTGAATGAGAACTGGGTGCGCAGATATGATGAGAAACCGCATGGCGATATTGATGTGGCGATAGCGGCAGAGCATCTCTGTCTGGCTGCCACCGAAAAGGGACTGGGTACCTGCTGGGTCTGCAATTACGATACGGCGAAGATGCAGCAGTTCTTTGCTCGCGAGGGCTATGAGGCGGTGGTAATCATTCCTGTAGGCCATATTGCTGAAGACTGTCCACGCACAGAGAAGAAGCGCAAGGAGATGAGCGAAATCACGGAAGAAATCTAGTTCTGATATAAAATCTGGTACAAAAAAGAAGCTGTATGGAAATGAACGAAGAATCCATCCTGGCATGGAATATCATAGAAAAGACAAATGCCAACCTCTTCCTTACCGGAAAGGCGGGCACAGGTAAGACGACCTTCCTCAAGCGATTGAAAGAACTGTCGCCAAAACGAATGATTGTGCTTGCTCCTACGGGCATTGCAGCCATCAACGCCGGAGGAATGACCATCCATTCGTTCTTCCAGCTTCCCTTCTCGCCATACGTGCCGGGCACGACCTTTGGCAGCGGCGAACAGAAACGCTATCAGTTCAGCAAGCTCAAGCGCAATATCATCCGCAGTATCGACCTGCTCGTTATCGACGAAATCAGTATGGTGCGCAGCGATCTGCTCGATGCTGTAGATTCTGTGCTTCGCCAGTATCGCAAGCGCCACGATTTGCCTTTTGGTGGTGTGCAGCTCCTGATGATAGGCGATTTGCAGCAGCTGGCACCCGTGGTTACGCCACAGGAAGAGCATCTGCTGGGGCAGCATTATGATACTCCTTTCTTCTTCAGCAGCAATGCTCTGAAGCAGGTGGGTTATCTCACCATCGAACTTAAGAAGGTGTACAGGCAGCAGGATGAACAGTTTATCTCGCTGCTCAACCAGATTAGGGAGAATAAGGCTTCTGAAGCTACGCTGCAGGCTCTGAACCAGCGCTATATTCCAAATTTTGTACCACCTAAGGAGGGCAATTATATCAGGCTTACCACCCATAATGCACCTGCCCAGTATATCAACGAACAGCAGCTCGCTGCCTTGCCTGCGCAGTCATTTTCTTTTACAGCAGAAATAGAGGGCGATTTCCCAGAAACATCTTATCCTGCCGATTTCAAGCTCACATTGAAGCCGGGAGCCCAGGTGATGTTCATCAAGAACGACCCGCAGCACCGTTTTTATAATGGTATGATAGGCGAGGTGATAGGGGTTAGGACCGATGAAGACGGTAGCAAGATTACCGTTCGCAGTAAGGATTCGGGCGAGGAGTTTGACCTGGAGAAAATGGAGTGGACCAATGCGAAATATACGCTGAACGAGAAAACCAAGGAGATAGAGGAGACGGTGGAAGGAAAATTCATGCAGTATCCTCTGCGTCTGGCGTGGGCGATAACTATCCACAAGAGTCAGGGACTTACTTTCGAACATGCCATCATCGATGCTTCTCATTCTTTTACCCATGGTCAGACCTATGTGGCACTGAGCCGCTGCAAGACTTTGGAGGGCATGGTGCTCAGTCAACCGCTTTCTCGCGGAGCCATTATCAGCAGTCAGACGGTGGATGCATTCACCAGCCAGCTTGCTGCGCCTAGTCAGGAGCAAATCAGCAGTCTGGAGCTGCAATACATCATTTATTGCATCAGCGAACTCTTCGATTTTTGTTCCATCAGAGCCAGCTATGAGCATCTGATGCGCTGCCTGGTAGAGTTTTTTAATGGTAAATATCCGCGCGTGGTAAGCGAGTATCAGAAGTTGCAGGTGGTGCTGAAGAGTCTGATAGCCGTATCGGATAAATTCCGTGTGCAGTATACGGGTATGCTTGCCCGAAATCCTGATGTAAGACAGGCTGAGCTGCAAGACCGTATTCATAAGGGAGCTATGTATTTTCTTGACAAAATCGGCATTCTGAGTGATTTAATCAGAAAGTCGAATCTTGATACAGACAACAAGGTGGCTAGGAAACAGTTTGAAGACCGCTTCTCTGTTTTCTCAGAGGATGTAAAATTAAAAGAACGGCTTTTGAAGTATGAATGTAGTGCAGAATTCACGGTAACAGATTATCTGAAAAAGAAGGCCCAGTTCTTGCTGTTGGATGCAGATGCCTCATCAGATAGCGGTTCGGGTAGAAAGTCAAGGAGACAGAAGAAACCGAATGAACCGAAGGTGCCGAAAGTCGCTTCGAAGGAGGTAAGTTATGATTTCTATATGCAGGGAATGACGGTAGATCAGATTGCTGCTAAGCGGGGTTATACCAAAGGTACCATTATTGGTCATCTTACTCCTTATGTGAAAGAAGGAAAGATTGGACTGCGGGCGCTGATTTCAAGTGCCCATGAAAAGAAAATCCGTGATTTCATGAAGGCTCATCCTGAATTGGAGCATTTTGGCGAAATAAAGGAAGCTTTGGGAGCTGGTATTGATTATTACGAAATCAAACTGGTTCATGATTTGATGGAGGGGGAATAAAGGTTTTCTTCCACCATATTATAATAATAGCCGTAACTATATTTGCAGTAGTTACGGCTATTGTTTTTCTTAAAAATCTAGAGTTGGCTCACAGCCTTTTCCAACTGCTGTAAAGCCTGTTTGATAACACTTCTTGGTGCAGCCACATTCAATCGCATGAATCCTTCTCCGCCAGGTCCGAACATCTCCCCATCATTCAATGCCAGATGAGCCTTGTCGATGAATAGGTCGAGAAGCGCATCGTGTGAAAGATGCAGGTCTCGGCAGTTGAGCCATACGAGGAAGGAAGCCTGTGGATTCCTATTGATTATGTCCTGTTATTTGTCTTCCTGCTGGCTGTTCATTCCACCTGTCTGAATGCCCTGCTTTTCTTCCTGGAAATCATTTTTGATGTTGGATTTCACCTTTTGGAATTGCTTCTTGGTGTTGCCGAATTTCCAGGTGAGTGTGAGGCTGATCTGGCGCAGAGGCACCTTTACCGTCATATTCTGTACATAGTCTGAACCCACAGTTTTCTGCTTGATGTTGAGCTTGTCATCGGTTGGTGTGAGGAACATCAGACTCAAGTCCAGCTTATCCTTGACGATGGATTTGGAGAGGGTGGAGTAGAAGAATGACATTCCGCTCTGATAGCCTTGCAGGTTGTGCTGTTTGCTCTGAATGATACTTCCTATTGTCCATTGCAACTCCCAAGGAAGTGTCTGTTGCAGATTGATCATCGTACTGCTGTTCCAGCCATGATTCTTCCATCCCAATACTTCACTTCGCAAATCATTGTAGCTCAGACTCTCGTTCAGCATCAATCTCGTCTTCTTGAACACCAGCCAGTTGGCAAAGACATTCAGACTGGCGTTGCGGGTTTTCGAAACATTGCCGTAGGTGGTGTTGAGCAGGTTGTCTGCATCGATGAACGAATACTGCTCTATCTGGTTGTTGCAGAATCCGTAGCCCAGAGTTGTACTCAGAATGAATCGTGGATTGTAAAAATTAAATACCATGTTCACCTGATGCGACTCCACCACGTCGAGGTCTGTATTACCATAGCTAATGGCGGTAGGATTACTGCGGTCAACATAAGGGTTGAGGTAGGTAATTCCCGGACGGGTGATGCGCATGCTGTAGTTCACACCGAGATTCATGCCTGGAGCGATGGCGTAAGAGATGCTGGTGCTCGGTACGAGATTGCCGTAATCTTTATCAAAATCATCACCCTTACCCTGTTCAAACTTCACTTTCTCCCAGGTCTGTTCGTATCGGGTTCCCAGCATGGTTCCTATCTTTCCGAAGTTTCCCTTCCATTCAGCATAGGCGGCAAGAATGTTCTGGGTGTTCTTATACTCCATACTGTTGGCAGGGTTCAGCGTCTCTGTTTTATCTGCCGCCACATCGTAGTAGCGTGAATTGCTTCTGTTGATGCGGGCTATGTATTTGGCTCCGAAATTCAGGCGCTGGGTGGCGCTGAGCGAATGGGTAAAATCTGCCTGGAAAGTATGTTCTGTGCCGCGCATCTTGCTCTTCGAGAGTAGGTCGTTGAGCTGGAGAGCCGTTACATGGCTGATGTCGTCGTAGAACGTATAGTTGTCAGTGTGAGATGGGTTGGTGCTGAAGAGATAGCTGAGAATGAGGTAGTTCGTGCGCTCCTTGTTGAAAAATCGCTGATAATCGATGCTTCCGTTGAAGGAGGTATTGCCCAGATTCTGTTTCATCTCATTGCCATATTCGAATCCTTTGCCATAGATTCCGCCTGTCATCTTTGTGAGTGGATGGCCTGTAATTTTCTGGTTGAAGGTGGTCAGTCCTGTCGTAGCGCTGATGCTGCTCAGCGAGTCGAGTTCGTAGCTCAAACTGATGTTGCCCATAGAGAAAGGCTGCTTCATATCCGAATTCTGGTAATAGTTCATCGTGCTGCCATCCTTCTGGAATCGGTCGAAGGAGATGGTGGTTCCATCCATGCGCTGATGATTGTACATTCCGTTGGCACTATAGGTGAGCTTGCCCTGCTGGCCGCTGATGAAGGCGGAGATGCGCTGTGTCTGGTTGCCGGCAGCTGCACTGATGTTGCCATTATAGCCATTGCTGAAGTCGTTGCCTCCGGCTCCATTCACTGCTTGCTTGTTGAGTACGATGTTGAGCACGCCGCCCGTACCTTCAGCATCATATTTGGCTCCCGGATTGGTGATTACTTCTATGTTTTTTACCATAGTTGCCGGCATTGCCTTGAAAATCTGCGAAGGGTTGGCAGAGAACATCGGATTCGGCTTTCCATCCACATACACTTTGAAACTAGATGAACCGTTCACGGTGATATTGTCCTGTCCATCTACCGTAACCATCGGCACCTTGCGCAGCATGTCGAGAACGGTAGAGGCCTTGGCGTCAGCATCCTGCTGCACGTTGTAGGTCATCTTGTCGGTCTCCATTTTTACCAGCGGTTTCGAGGCAACCACGGTAACGCTTGCCAGGTCGAAGTCCTTCCATATCGAGTCGTTTTTCTCGACATCACTCTGTGCGAAACTTTCGAGTGAGCAGACGAGCAGGGTGCTCATCAATATCAATGATTTCTGTTTCATATTCTTCCCTTTTCTTATTCTTTTTAAGTTCATGCGCCTTTCTTTTGTAGATTGGCGATGCAAAGATAAGGTGTTTTCTTGAAACAGCAATGAATGGGAGAGGGGTTTAACCCAACAATAACCTACTGGCTCATCCGGTTAACGTAGAGATAACATTTGTATGGAAAAAATGCAGCAAAAAAAGCAAATTGTAACAGAAACATTCGTTTATCTCGAATTTTATTTGTAATTTCGCACCAAAATCAAAAATAAGGACATTTATGAATAAACTGATTCTGAAAACAACAAAAAGCGGACTGCTGGCAGCTGCCCTGATGGCTTCAATCTCTGCCAGTGCCGAAACTATAGAGGTGAAAACGCTGAAATATGCAGGCCCCTATGCCGTAGCACAGCCTTGGATGGCTGACAGTGTGAACATCAAGGGCGAAGCGTTCGACCTTAAGCAGCTGCTCGATTCGCCACTGTCTTTCACCTTATTAAATAAGGGCAAGGAGGTGAGTGCAGCCCAACTCCTTGCCGACAAGCAGCAGGATGCGCTCCATCTGGCTTCTTTCTGCGTATCTAACACCCAGCGCACTAAAGCAACCATTGCGGTAGAAGGATTGGAGCAATACCGCCTGTTCGTAGACGGCGAACAGGTAGCGGTGAACGGCGATAAGGCTGAAACCATCCTGACTCCTTCGCAGCATACAGTTGTCATCAAATATCTTACCCGGAAGAATGCATCTGCTGATAAGAAATCTATCAAGTTGACCGTAACCGCAGCCAACGGTGCTCCGCTTTCTGTAGGCGATGCGACGGTAAAGCGTGCCTATAACATCTATGATGTGATTTGTGCGCCCAACTATCCGAGTGTTTCTATCTCACCAAACGGAAAGTTTATTGTAGTTCGGAAAACCTGGGTAGATAGAAAAGGTAATAACCATAGCATTAATGAATTGCGCAACTCTCAGACTAACAGACTGATGGCTACATTTGAGGAGAGCGTAAAATGGATGCCTTCAAGCAATAAACTGTATTTCACGCAGAAGGCGAGCGACAGCAGTATTGCCGGAGAAGAAAAGCAGGATGGCACATTGCAGCTCATTACCATCAATCCGCTGACGATGGAGCGCGAAGTGCTGGCAAGCCATCTTCCTGAAGGCTGGTTCCAGTTTACACCCGATGAAAAAACGCTCATCTATACGCTCACTACTGAAGGCAGAAAAAAGGATCCGCAAGTTTATGATGTAAAAGAACCGGAAGACAGACAGCCTGGTTGGCGCGAGCGTAGCAATCTCGCCAAATATGATCTTGCATCGGGCATTCTCCAGCCGCTTACCTTCGGTTACCACAACATCTATCTGATGGATATTTCTGCCGATTCGCGTTATCTGCTGATAGGAAAGGAAGAGGAGAGACTCACTAAGCGTCCTACAACCCTGACATCATTCTACCGCCTGGATTTGGGCAGTATGAATGCATCTTCAGCCACAACGCCAAAGGTAGAAACCCTGATAGAAAAGGGCGAATTTCTGAACAGCGCCCAGTTCTCGCCGGATGGCAAGAGCATTCTCGTGAGCGCTTCGCCGGAAGCTTTCAACGGCATAGGAAAGAATGTGGAAGAAGGACAGACACCTAGCATGATCGACACCCAGCTCTATCTGATGACCTTGTCGGATAAGAAGGTTCGTCCGCTGACCAAGGATTTCAATCCGAATGTGCAGAGTGTGGATTGGAGTAAGGCAGATGGCAACATCTACTTCACGGCAGAAGATAAGGATTGCGTGCATCTCTTCCAGCTTAATCCGAAATCGGGTAAGTTTACGCTTCTCAAGACTCCTGAAGAGTACATCAAGAGTTTCTCGCTTGCATCTTCTGCAGCAGAAATGGCTTTCTCCGGTCAGAGTGCATCCAATGCTGACCGACTCTATAAGATGAATACGAAGGCGCTGAAATCGCAATTGGTTGACGATTTGAGTGCGCGCGAGTTGAAGGATGTTGAACTGGGCGAATGCAAGGCTTGGAATTTTGTCAATTCAAGAGGCGACACCCTTTGCTGCCGTTACTATCTGCCACCTCATTTTGATGCTGCTAAGAAGTATCCGATGATAGTGAACTATTATGGCGGTTGCAGTCCTACGAGCCGCATGTTCCAGAGCCGTTATCCTCATCATGTTTATGCGGCAATGGGCTATGTAGTGCTGGTTGTGAATCCTAGTGGAGCTACCGGATTCGGTCAGAAATTCTCAGCCCGCCATGTAGATACGGCAGGCGAGGGAGTGGCTGAAGACATCATCTCCAGCACCCAGGCTTTCTGTGATGAGCATGCTTTCGTAAACCGCAAGAAGATTGGCTGCATCGGCGCCAGCTACGGCGGATTCATGACTCAGTATCTTCAGACCAAGACCGACCTCTTTGCTGCTGCCATCTCTCATGCAGGCATCAGCGACCACACCAGCTATTGGGGTGAGGGCTATTGGGGCTACAGCTACAGCGAAGTTTCTATGGCGAACGAATATCCTTGGACCAACAAGCATCTCTTTGTAGATCAGAGTCCGCTCTATAATGCCGACAAGATTCATACTCCGCTGCTGTTTGTTCACGGCACGGCTGATAATAATGTGCCTGTGGGCGAGAGTATCCAGCTCTATACAGCGCTGAAACTCCTTGGCCGTCCTACGGCGATGGTATTGGTAGATGGTCAGGATCATCACATCATCGACTACGAGAAGCGACTGAAATGGCAGAACACCATCTTTGCCTGGTTTGCCAAGTGGTTGCAGGACGATGCTTCCTGGTGGACGGAAATGTATGGTGATGAAAAGATGTAGTTGAAGCTTCGGCAGAAATGCCAGCTTCAGTCTCTATCAAAATAAGAAAAGAGATTATGTTCCTGTAAGTCGGGAATATAATCTCTTTTCTTTTATATGTTTATTTCTTGCAGTTTAGCGTGATAAGCAGAGAAATCATGGCGAAGGCGATTCCTACGATGCAGACACCTAGCCAGTCGGCTTGCGTCCAGACGTATCCGGCACAGAAAGTGCCTAGCGAACCACCGATGAAATAGCTGGTCATGAAAATGGTGTTGGCGCGGTTGGAAGCCTGCGGAATCTCCTGCAGACAACCACTCTGATTGCTGAGCTGCTGACATTGCAGACCGATGTCAACCAGGATGATGGCTGCGATGAGTCCGGCGTAAGTGTTGCCGAAAAGCAAGGCTATTGTCCAGGCGATGATCTGCATTCCTGCTCCGAACAGATTGAATTTTCGAATGCCAAACCTAGGAATCAGTTTTCCAACACCACTGGCAGCAACGGCTCCCATGATTCCGCAAAGTCCGAGCATTCCTACCATATCACTTCCTGCGCTGAAAGGTGGCTGCGCCAGATGGAACGCCAGACAAGACCATATTGCCATCATACTGCCGAACCCGAAGGCTGCACGGGTGGAATAGATGCGGATAGAAGAATGGAAAAAGAAAATTTCTGCTATCGTGGTCATCAGCCCTCGGTAGGTTCCTACATAGTTGCGCTTCATTTCAGGCATCATCAGCAGCATGATTCCCATGCAAAACACCATCACGAAAGCAGCTATGATAAACATCTCCCGCCATCCCAGCCATTCGCCGATGTAACCGCTGATTACTCGTGAGGCGAGAATGCCCGTCAGCAGTCCGGAGAGTACAATGCCCATATTCCTGCTCTTGTTCTTGGGTTCCGAAAACTGTCCGGCTATCGGAATGAAGAACTGCGGAATCACCGAACAGGCGCCAATCAGCAGTGAAGCTCCCCAGAGCATCCAAACGTTTTGCGCTGCAGCCATCACGATAGCCATCAATGCAGCAATGGTCATATTGACAAGGATGAGTTTCTTGCGCGAAAGCATGTCGCCCAAGGGAATGAGGAAGAATAAGCCCAGCGCATAACCTATCTGGGTAATGACGGTGATGAGGTTAGCCTTCTGCTCGGTAATATCCAGGTCGTGGCGGATGAGTTCGAGAAGCGGCTGATTGTAGTAGCAGTTGGCTACGGTGAGTCCTGCGACGATAGCCATCATCAGAAGAATGCTGCGGGGAATGCCCTGATTTTCTTTTAGCTGTATCATTTTCTGTCTGTTTGTTTCTTTGTTTTGAGTGCAAAGTTACGAAAAAATTCTCGGCAATCAAAGTTTTTGGGAACGATTTCTTGGGAAAATCTTCTCTCTCATGCAGAAAATCTTCTTTCTCATGCAGAAAAAGTTTCTGTTCTTTCCCTCTCGCGCGTACCTTATTATATGTATATAGTGCTGCTCTGAAGAGGTGTTGGCGCGCACCCTTGTTACGCTAAAAACACCGAAAAGTGTTAAAATTAGGCTGTTTCCGAGCATATTAAAAACTTTAACCTTTGTTAGCATTTTGTAAGTGGTTGATTTTTAGCGATTTGTAATTTTGTTACAAAATCACCTAAAAAAAAATCGCAAAAAAAAGAACAACGTATCAAAAAAATGCTTACCTTTGCATCGTTCAAAAGAACAAATGATTGTTTTACAGATTTTAAAAAAGCAAAGAAAATGAAGAAATTAGTTTTTATGTTCGTAGCTATCGCAGCTATCTCTTTCGCATCATGTGGTAACAAAACAGCTCAGAACACAGCTTCTGCTGATTCTGACACAGCTCAGGTAGATACAACTGCTGCTGACACTGCTGCTGCTGATACAGCTGCTGCTGATTCTGCTAAGTAATTTGAAATTACTTGCGAACGAAAAATGAGAGAAACAACCGCTGGACTTCGGTCTAGCGGCTTTTTCGTTTTATAGAGACTATGTTTCATTTTTTTAGGTTACCTTTTAGAATATTAGAAAAGATAATTTATGATAGATTCAAGTGCCTTCCAAGGTAAAAAGGCAGCTTACTATACGCTAGGCTGCAAACTCAACTTCTCTGAAACTTCCACTTTTGGCAAAATGCTCGAAGATATGGGCGTCATTACTGCTAAAAAGGGGGAGAAAGCTGATATTTGTCTGATTAACACCTGCTCGGTAACAGAAGTTGCCGATCATAAATGCCGTCAGGCTATCCACCGGATGGTGAGAAACAATCCGGGTGCATTCGTTATCGTGACGGGCTGTTATGCGCAGCTCGAATCTGAGAATGTCAGCAAGATAGAGGGTGTAGATCTCGTGTTGGGTGCTAACGAGAAGGCGCACTTGATTCAATATCTCAGCGATGCATGGGCGCAGAAATTTGCCCAGGAAAACGGATTGACTGCTCAGGCCCCTCAGAACGGCGATGCGGTAACTCCTCAGAACGTCGATACGGAAAGTTCTCAGAACGTCGATGCTGCGGCTCTTCATCAGCATTATAGCGTGAAGACGAAGGAAATCAAGACCTTCCAGCCTTCTTGCTCGCGTGGCAACCGTACCCGTTATTTCCTGAAGGTGCAGGACGGCTGCAATTATTATTGCACCTATTGCACCATTCCATTTGCCCGAGGCAATTCGCGCAACCCAAGCATCCAGTCGCTTGTGGCTCAATGTGAGCAGGCGGCTGCTGAAGGCGGTAAGGAAATCGTCATTACCGGTGTGAATATCGGTGATTTCGGTCAGACTACCCACGAGCGATTCATCGACCTTGTCAAGGCGATGGATCAGGTAGAAGGAATCAAGCGTTACCGCATCTCGAGTCTGGAGCCTGATCTCTGTGATGATGATCTCATAGAGTATTGTGCCCAGAGCCGTGCTTTTATGCCTCATTTCCATATTCCTCTGCAGAGCGGAAGCGATGAGGTGCTCAAGCTGATGCACCGCCGTTACGACAAGGCGCTCTTCGCCCACAAGGTGAATCTTATCAAGGAGAAAATGCCTGATGCGTTTATCGGTGTTGATGTGATGGTGGGCTGTCGCGGCGAAACTCCGGAGTGTTTTGAAGAATGCTATGAGTTCCTGAAGAGTCTGCCTGTTACCCAGCTTCACGTCTTCCCTTATTCTGAGCGTCCGGGCACGGCTGCCTTGAAGATTCCGTATGTGGTTGACGAGAAGGAGAAGAAGAAGCGCTCCAAGCGACTGTTGGAGTTGAGCGATCAGAAGACGCAGGAATTCTATGCTCAATACATCGGTACAGAGGCTGAGGTTCTCTTCGAAAAGGCGCCAAGAGGCAAGGCAATGCATGGATTCACCAAGAACTATATCCGCGTAGAACTTTCGCCGGCTCTCGCCAAGGAAGAATACGACAACCAGCTTATCAAGGTTCGCCTGGGTGATTTCAATCACGATAAGACGGCGCTGAAGGGAGAGCTTCTTTAGTTGATAGTTTATAGTAAATAGGGCTTGTTGATAGTTTATAATTGATAGTTTATAGTTAATAGGGCTAAGTAAAAAGGGTTAATCGTAAAGTTCAAAGTCCAATGTATTACAACGATTTTGGAACATGGATCCGGAAGCAGTTTCCTGATTTCCGTGTTCAGAAGATTTCGATAGACGCGGGATTCTCCTGTCCTAACAGAGATGGAAGGATTTCGAGTGGCGGATGTACGTATTGCGACAACCGCACCTTCAATCCGAGCTATTGCGACCGGAAAAAGTCGATTACTGAACAGCTGGAGGAGGGAAAGGCTTTCTTCAGCAGGAAGTATCCTGATATGAAATATCTGGCTTATTTCCAGGCTTATACCAATACATACGCCAGGGTGGAGCAACTGAGGCAGATGTATGAAGAGGCTCTTGAGGTGGAAGATGTGGTGGGAATCGTTATCGGAACCCGTCCGGATTGTGTGAGCGATGAATTGCTCGATTATCTGGAAGAACTGAACCGCCGAACCTTCGTGCTGGTGGAATATGGCATTGAGAGTGCCAATGATGAAACCTTGAAACGCATCAACCGCGGACATGATTTTGCCTGTTGCCGTAGTGCTGTGGAGCGTACTCATGCCAGGGGAATCCTTACGGGCGGCCACATCATCATCGGTTTGCCGGGAGAAGATGCGGAAGAAAGTCTGCGCCAGGCTCCTCTCATCTCTTCCTTGCCGCTTGATATTCTCAAGATTCATCAGATGCAGATTATCAGGGGCACCCGGCTGGCACAGGAATATGCTGAGCATCCCTTCCATGTTTACACGGTAGAGGAATATATTGATGTCATCGTGAAATACATCCGTCTGCTCAGAAAGGATTTGGTGCTGGAGCGCTTCGTCAGTCAGTCGCCCAAAGAACTGCTGGTTGCTCCCAAATGGGGACTCAAGAACTATGAGTTTACCAATCTCCTGAATAACAGATTAAAGAGTTTACAATAAATATGGCAAAAGTAGCAATCGTTATATTAAACTGGAATGGACAGAAGATGCTGGCAAAGTATCTTCCGAATGTCATCGAATATTCCCGTCAGGATGCTGAAATCTGGGTGGCAGACAATTCTTCTTCTGATGGTTCGATGCACCTTCTGGAGACTCAGTTTCCTCAGGTGAAGACCATCGTGCTGGAGCAGAATTTCGGCTTTGCAGAAGGCTATAACCGTGCCTTGAAGCAGATTGATGCAACGTATTATGTGCTCCTGAATAGCGATGTAGAGGTTTCGCATCATTGGCTTACACCGCTCATCGAGTTTATGGATTCGCATCAGCAGGTGGCTGCCTGCCAGCCTAAGTTGCTTGCCGAATACGATAAGGACAGCTTTGAGTATGCTGGCGCTTGCGGCGGATTCCTCGACAAATACGGCTATCCGTTCTGTCGCGGCCGCATCTTTGATACGGTAGAACGCGATAACGGGCAGTATGATTACCAGCAGGAAATCTTGTGGGCTACGGGTGCCTGTATGATGATCCGCTCAAAGGATTATTGGACTGCTAGCGGTTTAGACGGCCGTTTCTTTGCTCATAATGAAGAGATAGATCTTTGCTGGCGCTTGCGTCTGATGGGTAGAAAAATCTACTGCATTCCTGAGAGTGAGGTTTATCATGTGGGTGGTGGAACCCTGCCGAAAAGCAATCCGATGAAGACTTATCTGAATTTCAGAAATAATTTAACCATGCTTTATAAGAATCTGAGTGATACGGAGTTGACTCATGTAATGCGTATGCGAAGATTCTTGGATTACCTTGCTGCTTTCGAGACATTGGTTCTGAATCGCAACTGGGGTGACTTCAAGGCTATCTTCAAGGCGCGCAGGGCTTTCAAGGCATGGAAACATGAGTTTGACGAAGATCGCAGAAAGATACAGGCGGGTAGGGTGAAGGAGGAGATTCCGGAGGTTTACAATCTCTCTATCATCTGGCAATATTACGCCAAGGGCAAGAAACTCTTCTCGCAGTTGTAGACTATTAATAAACAAACTTAAAAATAAAATCTATGAAGAAAAAACAAATGATGATGGCGCTGGTTTCGCTGATAGTTCTGTCAGCCCAGGCGCAGGTTAATTTCCAGGTGTCGGTTTCCAATCCTTCCAAGGTGGCAAGAACCGATGCTCCGGTGGTGGTAGATCTCAGCAAGTTGGGAGCTATTGGTGACATTCAGCGCGCTGTAGTAACCGTTGACGGTAAGGAGATTCCTTCACAGCTCGACGACATCAATCGCGATTGTACCAACGATGAACTCTGTTTCCTTGCCGATTTGGGCAAGAAAGAAACCAAGACCTATCAGGTGCACCTCTATCGTGAGGGCGAGCAGGCACAGTATCCGGCTCGTACCTTTGCCGAACTCTGTCTGCCAAGCAGAAACAGGAAGCTGGCTAAGAACAGGCAGGATATTTATCTGCGCAGCATCTCGTTTGATAAGAAAACCAAGGATCCTTATCACTACGTCCATTCTCATGGCATCTGTTTCGAAAGCGAACTGATTGCCATGCGTGTTTATTTCGACCATCGTCAGACCATCGACCTTTATGGCAAAATCAACAAGGGACTGGTGGTTCAGGATACGCAGTTCTATCCTTCAGAAGAGCAGATTCAGGCTGGTTCGGGCGATGATTGCCTCTGGGTAGGCAATACCTACGGACTGGGTGCGCTCCGTGGCTGGGACGGTAAAGACCAGGTGCTGTTCAACAACGTGAAATACCAGGAGCAGTGCGTCATTTCAGAAGGTCCGCTCCGTGCCATCGTCGAGGTAGTGGATAAGGGTTGGGTTCCGGCTCCGGGCTTGAAGCCTGTCAATGCTACCATCCGTTACACCATCTATGCCGGTCATCGCGATTTCGACGTAGATGTATTCTTCAACAAGGATGTTTCTGATTATCAGTTTGCTACAGGACTCATCAACGTAAAGGGTTCCAGCGAATTTGCTGATGGCAAGGGATTGCGAGGCTGTTACGGCAGCGACTGGCCAATAGGCAAGGACGATGGAAAGCACAAGCTGGAGACCGTAGGCTTGGGCATTTATGTGCCACAGTCAGCCCTGGTTAGTCAGCAGCCAGCCAATAAGGATTGCTATACTCAGGTGGTGAAACCTGCAGGCAGTCAGCTCAGTTATAAGCTTGCTTATACCAGTGCCAACGAAACCTATGGTTTCAAGGGCGAGAAGGAGTGGTATGAGTGGTTGAAAGCCTGGAAGAAGCAGATAGAAGAGCCGGTTCAGGTTTCAGTTTCTGTCATCATCCGATAAGCAGAAAACTGCGCAAATAGCCAGCAATGAGCAAAAAAGCCTTACGTTTTGCTCATTGCTGGCTATTTTGCAAACAAATTTAAGAGAAAAACCCATTTTTTTTGCGAATGCGTATGATTTTTTAGCAAAAAAGCTTGGTAATTTAAATAATTTTTAGTATTTTTGCAGTCGTAACTCGAAGATTTGTAAATTATCGTGAAAAGTTTTTTTAATTATATAGTCATATTAGCAATAGTGCTTCTCAGTTCGGCCTGCGAGTTTAAGTTCAAGCCGAACGAGGAAGGAGAGGCTGTGCCCCTGTCAGTACAGCGTTACGACCGATTGGAAAGCAGATATCTTACTACCGGTGATTTCTCAGCCCTGCAGCAGATGAACACCGATTACCCGATAGAAACCCGTACGCTGATAGAGAAAATGCTTCAGCTTGGCACCATTACCGACGCCAATATCAGCAACCGTTTCCTCATGTTCTATCAGGATTCTACCCTGCAGGCACTTATTGCCGATGCTGAGGCAGAATTTGCCAATATGGAAGACATCAACGAACAGCTGAAATCTGCCTTCTCACGTCTGAACAGTTGGATTCCGGAGCTCCAGCAGCCTTGTTTCTATGCCCAGATTGGCGCTCTCGACCAGAGCATCGTAGTAGGAGAGCACTCAGTAGGAATTTCGCTCGATAAATACATGGGCGAAAACTATCCGCTCTACAAGAAATTCTATACGCCGCAGCAGCGCAGCACCATGTCGCGCCAGTATATTGTGCCAGATTGCCTTACCTTCTATCTGCTGAGCATCTTTCCGATGGATCAGTTCGACACCCGTCCGCAGCTCGACCGCGATCTGCACATGGGCAAGATTATGTGGGCTGTAAACAAGGCGATGGGCAAGGAGATTTTCAAGACCAAGTATGTGAATACAATCAACGCTTATGTAAAGCGCAACCCTAAAGTAACGGTAAAACAACTGCTCAAGGACGAAGATTATTCGCCTATAGAGGCATTACATAAAGATTAACACATGAAAAGATTTCCAGTTTTTATTGCAACTGTCATGATGGTTTCAGCAATGCAAGCTGCAGATAAACTCGACCTGAAGGCCATTACCTCCGGCGAGTTTGCTGCCTCTTATGTTACCGGTATTAACCCTATTGATGGCACCGATTTGTACGCTTCTATCAGCAATGATGGCAAGCAGGTTATCAGTTATTCGTTCAAGACGGGCAAGCAGATGAGCATCCTCTTCGATGTGAGCGCAGTCAAGGCTCCCTTCGAACAGATTGAGGGTTATGTAATCAGTCCTGATGGCAAGAAATTGCTTATCATGACCCATCGCGAGGCTATCTACCGCCGCTCGTTCAAGGCTGAGTATTTCGTATATGATATTGCTAAGAAGAGTTTGAAGAAGCTTTCCCAGGGTGTTAACCAGCAGGTGGCTACCTGGTCGCCTGATTCACGCCACATCGCCTTCGTAAAGGATAACAATCTCTTTGTTACCGATGGAGATAAGGAAACCCAAATTACCCGCGACGGTAAGTTCAACGAGGTAATCAATGGTATTCCTGATTGGGTTTACGAAGAGGAATTCAGCTTCAACCGCGCCTTTGCATGGAATGCGGATGGAACTGCCATCGGATGGATACGCTTCGACGAATCGCACGTAAAGACTTATTCTCTGCAGATGTTTGAAGGTTCTCATCCTACCCATAGCGAGTATCACGACTATCCGGGAGAGTATTCCTATAAATATCCTAAGGCAGGACAGGACAACTCTAAGGTGAGCCTCTGGAGCTATGATATGAAGAACGGCAAGACCGTGGCGCTCGATGTGCCTGTAGATTCCGACGGCTATTATCCACGCATCAAGACATCGCCAGACGCCAACAGTCTGATTGTCTATACGATGAACCGCCATCAGGACGACATGCGCCTCTATGCAGTCAATCCTTTCACCGGCAAGAGCAGGATGCTCATCAAGGAGAGTGTGCCTAAGTTTGTAAAGGAAGAGGTGATTGAAAACAGCATCGTGGGCAAGAAGAACATCCTGCTTCCTAGCGACCGCGACGGCTTCATGCATCTCTATCTCTATGATATGAACGGCAAGCTCCTGCGCCAGGTAGAGAAGGGCAACTATGATGTTACCTCTATCTACGGAATGGATGAGAAGACGGGCGATGTTTATTTCCAGGCTGCTAAGCTCAATGCGCACGACCGCCAGGTTTACGTGGCTCATAAGAACGGAAAGGTGGAGCGGCTTACCGATGCGGCTGGTTCCAACTCGGCTAACTTCTCGGGCGATTACCGCTATTTCGTCAACACCTGGAGCAGCTACAGCCATCCTTATGTCTTCACCGTACGCAGCAACAAGGGCAAGCTCATCAAGACATTGGAAGACAACAAACAGCTGCTCGAAAAGACACGGAAGTATAATTGGGGCAAGCGCGAGACTTTCTCTTTCACCACTTCCGAAGGTGTGAAACTGGACGGCTGGATGGTGAAGCCTGTAGATTTCGACGCCAGCAAGAAGTATCCTGTCATCCTCTTCCAGTATTCCGGTCCGGGCAACCAGCAGGTGCTCGATTCATGGAGCACGGGCAGTATGGGCAATGGCGGTGCTTTCGATTATTATCTTGCACAGGAAGGATTCATCATTGCCTGCGTAGATGGTCGTGGAACAGGCGGTAGAGGAGCTGAGTTTGAGAAGTCTACCTATCTCCGTCTGGGCGATTTAGAGTCGAAAGACCAGGTTGAGACAGCTCTCTACATGGGTTCTCTGCCTTATGTAGACAAGGATAATATCGGCATTTGGGGCTGGAGCTATGGTGGTTTCAATACGCTGATGAGTATGAGCGAGGGCCGTCCTGTGTTCAAGGCAGGTGTGGCTGTGGCTCCTCCTACCTGCTACCGCTTCTATGATTCGGTTTATACTGAGCGCTACATGCGCACTCCTAAGGAGAACGAAGAGGGTTACAAGGTGAACCCTATCGAGCGGGTAAAGCAGCAGCATGGTGCGTTGCTTATCTGTCACGGATTGGCAGATGACAATGTGCATCCGCAGAATACCTTCGAATATGCTGAGGCGTTGGTTCAGGCAGACAAGGACTTCAAGACCCTGTGGTACACGAACCGTAATCACGGCATTTCGGGTGGTAATACCCGTAACCATCTGCTTCGCCAGATAGCTAACTGGTTCAAGCAGAACCTGAAGTAGAAAATGATATGATATAAAAAAGTGAAGCCATTCCCGGCTGAAAGGGAATGGCTTCTTCATTTAATGTTCTCCTTATTACTTTGCAGAGTAAGGATAGTTTGATTTCTTATTCAGTTTTAGCGCCTTTTCTGCGCTTTTCTTTCTTGGCTTTTTTTAGCCTTCTTCACTTTTACCTCTTCAACCTCTTCATCGTTTGGCTGAACAGATGAAAAATGAAAATCAGTAGAGTTGATGGTCTTCACCTGATAAGGGCTAGGCGCATCGTTCATCTGCTGTCCGTTCTTTGCCTTCTTCGCCTTTGGCTTCTGAACGTATCTTGCATAGAGTTTGTTCCATTTCTTTTCAGCCTTCTTCTGGTTGAAGTCAAACATCACGATACACGTGCGGTTGCCGGCACCATTCTGCTCCAGATAGTCGCGCAACTGGTATGAATAGTTCTCGCGGCTTACCAGAAACTTGTTCTTGCGGGTGAAATAGGCAGAATCAACCTTCTGAACGTCTGTGAAATAGACTGTAGAGTCATTAAACGACGAGGCAAATCCAAAGATGTATGCAGTCTTAACTTCGTTCTTGGCTGATGCAGAGAGCGAGCTGAAACATGCTAATGCAATAGATGCTAATGCAATTTTTGTAATTTTCATTTCTTTTTCTGTCTTATTTTGTTTTGTGCTGTCTGCCCCATCAGTCTGCAGGATCTTTCCTTATCCCAGATAGGACTTCAGCAGTTTATCTGTCGTACTGTTCCGGAGTCGCCTTATCGTTTTATCCTTGATCTGGCGTACTCTTTCCCTGGTGAGATGATACTTGGTTCCGATTTCTTCAAGCGTCAGTTCAGGTGTTCCTATGCCATAGAAGGCAGCAATGATTTTCTGGTCTTTGTCCGGCAGCGTCTTGAGCAGTCTTTCTATTTCAGCTCTCAGCGACTCTGTCAGCAGTTCATTGTCGGTCGGATCATCCGAATTGGCCATCAGGTCGAGCATGCTGCCATCTTCATCATCAGAAAAAGGAGCATCCACGCTCAGGTGGCGACTTGTCGATGTAGCCTTCATGGCGTTCTCTATCTTGTCTTCCGGCAAGTCTACGCGGTCAGCCATTTCATCTACACTCGGTTTGCGTTCAAATTCCTGTTCGAACTTACTCATCTCTCTGTTAATCTTGTTAACGCTTCCCACCTGGTTTTGCGGAAGGCGCACAAGTCTGCTCTGCTCGGCTATGGCCTGCAGAATGCTCTGGCGAATCCACCATACGGCGTAAGAGATGAACTTAAAGCCTCGGGTTTCATCAAACTTCTGTGCGGCTTTGATAAGCCCCACATTTCCTTCGTTGATAAGATCAGGCAAACTGATCCCGTGGTTCTGGTATTGTTTGGCAACAGACACCACGAAACGGAGATTGGCTTTTGTTAATCTCTCCAATGCCCTACGGTCACCTTTTCTTATACGCTGAGCGAGCTCCACCTCTTCATCTGTAGAGAGCAGCTCCTCATGAGCAATATCTTGAAGATATTTTTCTAACGATGCGCTTGCGCGATTCGTAATTGATTGAGTAATTTTTAATTGTCTCATGCTGGCATCAAATTTTAAGTAGTTGCAAAAATACACTTTTTTGTTTAAATACCAAAAAAAATAGTAGATATTTTTCAGAAATACCTACTATTTTATTGTTTTTTGTCTGTTTCTTGAGTTTTTTGGCAGTAAAAATGCCTTTTTCACTACTCAATCATGAGACGTTTCTCTTAAAACTCTTACCCTTAGTCTTTCTGCAGCGGAACAGCGAAGTAAGCCTTCTTGCCTGTTGGCCATATACCCTGAATGTAGAGCACTGGGTCCTTGCTGGTAGAAGCACTCTTTACAGCCTTCTGCAGGTCATCAATCGTATTGATGTTGTTGTCGTTGATGCGCTGGATGATGAAACCGCGTGAAATGCCACCATCCTTCAGGGCGCCGCTGTTCACCTTCATCACCTCTACACCATACTTGATGTTGAGCTGGTTCTTCTGGCTCTCTGTAATAGGGCGGAAGCTGCCACCGAGCACGTCGAGGTCGGCACTCTTGATAACCGAAGTATTACCCTGGGCATTCTTCAGTGTGATGGTCTTGGTGCTTGCCTTCTTGTTGCGCAGGTAGGTGATGCTCATCTTGTTGCCAGGGCGCTTGCCATTCAGGATTTCCTGCAGCTCAGCCATCTTGGTCACCTTCTTGCCGTCAACCTTGGTAATCACGTCACCTTCCTTCAGTCCTGCCTCAGCACCGTTGCCGTCTTCATCAACCTTGGCAATGTAAACACCCTCGTTGGTTCCCAGGTTCACTTCCTTGCCGTTCTCCTTCTGGGCGTTGATATAGTTCAGCACATCGCTTCCCTGTATGCTCAGCATCACGCGCTGTACGCTGCCGTATTTCTTCAGGTCGTCTACCACCTTGTTCATGATAGAGGTAGGGATGGCGAAACCGTAGCCGGAGTAAGAACCGGTCTGTGAATAGAGCATGGCGTTGATGCCTACCAGTTCGCCCTGGGTGTTGACGAGTGCACCGCCCGAGTTACCTGCGTTGATGGCAGCATCGGTCTGGATGAAACTCTCTACACCGTTGGCACCGAGCGAACGTGCCTTGGCAGAGATAATGCCGGCTGTAACCGTATTGTTCAGTCCGAATGGGTTGCCCACGGCGATGACCCATTCACCCACCTTCACCTTGTCGCTGTCGGCGATAGGCAGGGTAGGCAGGTTCTTGCCGTCTACCTTGATGAGGGCGAGGTCGGTAGTCTTGTCGGTTCCGATGATGCGAGCCGAGAATTCACGGTTGTCGTTCAGCGTTACGGTCAGCTCGTCAGCACCTTCTACCACGTGGTTGTTGGTAACGATGTAGCCGTCCTGACTGATGATGACGCCCGAACCGGTAGCCTCTCTCTTCGGAGTCTGCACTTTCTGCTTGCGTGTTCCTCCGTTGCCCTGTCCCGGGTTGCCGAAGAAGCCGAACGGGTCGAAGAAACCTCCGAATGGGTCGTCCTGCACATCTACCGTCTTCACCTTCGAGTTCTGTACGTATTTAATATGTACTACAGCAGGCAGCGCCTTCTCGGCAGCATAGGTTAAGTCTACAGGCTGACCTGCTGGCGCAGCGGTAGCTGCAGGTGTAGCATTTACTTTCATGAAAGCACCGGCTGAAAATGCGAGCGAACCAACGCAGAGCACAGCCACAACATAATTACTTAATTTTTTCATGTCTCTTATTTTTTTTTTATTGTTTACTTTTCTTTTCCTTGGAACTGCAGCAGCTAATATCATGCCAAAAGTCAGCTTGCCATGCACCGCTCTGTTTTCCGGTTGCAAATATAGGGTCATTTTTTGAGATACGCTTCATTCTCAGCATAAATTTATTCCGTTTTAACATTTTAAATTAACACTTTAACGGCTATTAAACAAGAAATGCCCTAAATTCACAAATATTTGAATGTAAGCATGAAAATCTTAGTTTTGTATACGAAACTATCTTTTGTTAATCATTGAATATCTGTTAAAAGACAGCGGCTCGAAAACTCGGTTTAACCGGGAAAAAGAGTGAAAAATAGCCTTGCGAATAACTAATGATGCATAAAAAAGTGAGGAATCGTGCGATAGTATCAAAAGTTTTTTGTACTTTTGCATGTCGAAAGCAGTGCTCCGGTCTGTCGCTGGCATCTTTCAGGTGCGAGAGGAAAGTCCGGGCAGCATAGAGCATCCCACTTCCGAAACTAGAAGCTATTGGTGACAGTAGGTGTCGGTAGAAGAAAATAACCGCTTTCACTTATCCCGTTTGTCCAGTCTGGGGTGGTGAGAGTAAGGGTGAGAAGGTGGTGTAAGAGACCACCAGCTGGCGGGTGATCGTCAGGCTGTGCCATCTGGGAGCTGTAAGCTCATGTATACCGCAGATTGAGGGCGGCTCGTCCGATTGCCTTCGGGCTGCTGTGGAGGGTAGAGTGCTTGAGCCCAAGGGTGACTTTGGGACTAGATAAATGACAGACGTTCTTATTTTCAATAGGAACACAGAACTCGGCTTACAGGAGCACTGCTTTCTTTTTTTTCAGCATCGCAGCCGCTATATATAATAAGGTATAAGATGCATTCATTTTAAACGATTTTAAAAACTAGCAAGATTATGAAACTCAGAGAACCGGAAAAGCAGATATTAGATGATTTCGAACATAAGGTAACGGGCAAGATAGCGAAATATGGCAATGAACCCGATTTCCCAAAGTTTGAGGACTACGGCATTACCCGCATGGAGCTGGATGATTATCTTTTCGATAAGCAGGCGATACTCGACATGGGTGGTTCCAAGCGCAGCCAGCTCACCATCGGCGGTTTCATCACCGTCCTCCCCGTACTGGTGCTGTCCTGTTTCCCGGATAAGTCACCCGTCTACGACAACGGCAAGATGCTCGCTACGGTCATAGCCGTCATCATCGGTCTGCTGCTGGCGTGTTTTGTCAAGGCACTTCTCCAGATGATCATCGCCTATCGCGTGAACCATCATAAGGAGCCTAAGATGGAGACCTTCATCAAGGCAGTCCTCTTCTACGAGAAGCGGTCGTAACTGTAAACTGTAAATAATAAACTATAAACTATAAGTAGTATGACATTACCAGACTTTATGGACTATAAGGACAAGTTCACCCAGCGTGCATTTGTCGAGAAGATTTCGCATGTTGCCAAACGTGCCGGTGCCAAGATGGTTTATACAGCGCTCATTCTCTATTATACGTTAGAGAGTGACAAGGTTTCGCTGAAGGACAAGGCTCTGATTGTAGGAGCCTTGGGTTATCTCATCAGTCCGCTCGATGTGATTCCTGATGCCATTCCTATTGCCGGTTTGGGCGATGACCTTGCCGTATTGCTGTTTGTGCTCAAGAAAGTTTGGGGTGAGGTTTCAGAAGATGTAAAAGCAAAGGCTCAGGACAAGTTGAAGAAGTGGTTTGATGAAGATGAGATTCCATCAGCCGATGACCTCTTCAAGGATTCAGCCACCGATACACCAGTCTGAAAATGATAATGACCGGAAATGACCATGACCGAAAACGGCCGCTCTCCTCATATTGAGGTGAGCGGTCGATTTTGTTTTTATCCCATGCAGCTCGTTACTCCGAGCGTAGTAGCGATAGCGGTCAGAATGCTGATGGCTACCTGCAGAATTGTTTTCCAAGTGTTCGCTTTCATCTTTTTAATGTTTAAAGTTTAGTGTTTCATGTTTACTTTTTGGGGGCGGATAGGCTGGGCTAGGGGCTAGCACCCTAGCCAGTCTATCCTTGGGCTATTCAAGGCCGTCGCCAGTTTCGCCAGTACCGCCGCCTGATTCTGAGCCTTGGCCATCGCTGCCGGTCTGACCGGTGTTTGAACCACCTGGGGTAGAACCGCCTGGCGTATTATCCGGAGTAGTTGGGGCGTTGAGGTCAACGTTGGTCTTACCCTCCTTAATCGCCTTGATAACGGCTGCCTGAGCGCTGCGGCTGGCTACGAGGTTGAACTCGGCGTCATCGCGAAGGTTCTTGAATTCCTGACCTGGCTCCCACTGAACCTTCACACCGGTGATGTTCTGTGCGGTGAACTTGTCGGCATCCTCAGCACCCTTTGAGGTGAGAAGGATAGAGAAATCACCAAGGTCGCCCAGACGGATTTTCTTGCCCTCAAGCAACATCTCACGCATGCAGTCTACGGCGATGTAGAGGATGGCGCTGATGTCAGCTCTCGAATAAACACTACCATGAGAGGTGATGTGCTTGGCAAACTTCTCGATGGTCATGATGTCGGTGTACTGCGAGATGGCGAAAGCATTCTGCTTCTCAGTCTTCACGAGTTCCAGGTCCTTAGGGTCAGGGGTTGTACCCTCCTTCTTTGCCTGGTTGATGCGTGACTTCGCCTGGTTGATTTCCAGAAGATTTGCGTTCACGCTACGCATTACGATGCTGTAATTAATCATAGTCGTTTGTAGTATGTTTAGAGTCCTTTGTTTTGCAACTCCCCAGAACGCCCCGTTCCTGCCGTTTTCGGGGTCTTCATTGATGACCGGCGCCTGCCATCATTTATGACCCGTGTTGGTCTTAATAGAAGACCCGAGCAAGGCACAAAAGGCTGTTCTTTCGATTGCCGGTGCAAAGATACAACATTTTTGGGCAGAATACAAGCTTTCACCCTAACTTTCTATGTGAGAAAAGCTATAAGTAGCTGTAATACAATAAGTTCTATTGATTTTTTTATCTGAACTTTATTGCAGAAACAATCAGCAATGGGAAAGTAAGGATGAAAAACGAGCGTGTCATTAAGGGTCAGTGTCATTAAGGGTCATTTAGAAAAATGAAAGTGTCATTTTGAGCTATAGTATATATAAATATTTATTTATATATATACTATAGGGATTTTTCTCCCCCGAAAATGAAAATGACCCTTAATGACCTTGACCCTTAATGACACTCTTGATGATTTCATATTTATAAAAATGATAGGGGCGTAAGTATTATTTAGTATATTGGTTATAAGGTAGTTATGTCTATGTTGTTGTATGTATACTCTAACTTTTGTGTATAACAAAAATCAACATATTAAGTCTAAGTTATAAGCTGTTGTACTGCTTAATTCTACTACTTTATCTTTCCTTTATTGTCGATTTTTGTCAAAAATACCTACCTTCTGAGCGCATTTTAGGATCTGAGGAGGGGCATTTTTCACTCCTAGAAGAGGGCTAAACATCTTCCAAAACCTCTTATTTTGCATTTTATCTTCTGAAAATGCAAAAAACTGCTGATTTTCGCATCATTTCATTTCCTGCTCATAAGAGTAAGGAAGATTTACATCTTTTTGAAGTTTTATATGTAGTTCAGATATTAACTAGCGACTTCAAAACTCCTTGTTTAGTGCAGAATCCTAGTATAATGACATTATCCTATTGTATGGTAACCATTATTTACATAATCTGCTTTTTCCCATTTCGCTGTCTAAGGGGTTAAAATCCCTTTAGAAAGTCTTTTTTCTACATTTTTGTGTTAATATTTATAATAAAATGTAGATGTTTCGCAATTATTTTGTACCTTTGAAGGCAATTCTGCTATAAAAAGCAGGCTATAAATATAAAATTTAATATATAAGGAAATGACAGAACAGCAAAAACAAGCAATTATAGAAAGTGGAAAGCAATATTTCCGTTCTATTATCATTCCTAATCATTTGAAGAATCTGAATAAGCTTCATCTGAGTAGCTTTGATATAAATCCGTTTCTAATCAACTATCTTGCAGCATTCTTATGTGGCAATACTCAACCAACTAGTTTGGCAAAAGCTCTAGTTTATCCACGTATTCTTGGAACAAGCCTCAATACTAGTTTCGGACAAAATGTCCAGGTGTTTATTTCCCAGCTTCAGGAAGTTGTTGGTGGTGCTTCTGGTATTGATGGTATAGATATTGAATTTATTGATGCAATCGATGGACGCCGCAAATACTGTCAGTGTAAGGCGGGTCCAAAAACAATAAACAAGGATGATATTACTACCATTCTAAGTCACTTCAAATACCTCATGAACAAGTCTAGACTAGATAGAATGGGATTGCAGTTTGATGATCTTGTTGTAGGCGTTTTATATGGTGCAAAAGAAAACTTATCAGCTTTTTACAAGGCAATAGATACACATTATCCTGTTTTATGTGGTTCTGAATTTTGGATGCATCTTACTGGTGATAAAGACTTTTATCATCGATTAGCAAAGGCTTTTGGTGAGGTTGTGGACGAAGATGGAATTGATGGAAGTGCTCTTATCCTTGCCAAAGTAGAAGAAATTGCAGAAGAAATTAGACAGAAAGGTAGTTTATAATAATGGCATTTATATCAGAGAATAATTTAGCAGCCCTTATTGGAACCTCCAATCGTACGGTTCAAACATGGGGTAAAAATGGACTTTATCCGCTTCATCAACAAAATGGTGCTTGGGGATTTGACATGGAAGAACTCAAGTCAATTCCTGAAGTGGAAGCCATGCTCCAAAGTAATTGGGAGGCAGAATCTGCTGTGACACCAGTACGCCAATTCAATTCTATTGAACTTTTTGCTGGTGGAGGCGGACTGGCTTTGGGAATGTCGTTGGCTGGTTTCCACCACGTATTGCTGAATGAGTTTGAAACTGCAGCCTGCAAAACTCTAAAAACAAATAAACCCGAATGGAATGTGATTGAGGGTGATGTTCGCCATATTGACTTTACTCCTTTAAGGGGTAAAATTGATTTTCTTTCAGGTGGTTTCCCATGTCAGGCATTTTCGTATGCAGGAAAAGGGGCAGGATTCAACGATACTAGAGGTACTTTATTCTTTGAACTAGCCCGAGCCGTAAAAGAAATTCAGCCGAAAGTCTTTATGGGAGAAAATGTTAAAGGTTTAATCTCTCATGAAAATGGGCGAACATTTGAAACAATAAAAAATACAATTGCAGAATTAGGTTACACACTTGTTGAGCCTCGTGTCTTGCGTGCTATTATGTATCAAGTACCCCAGAAACGTGAGAGATTGATTCTTATAGCTATTCGTAATGATATTGCACAAAATGTAGAGTTTCATTGGCCTACTCCTTATCATGAAGTGTTAACTCTTCGTGATGCTCTCTATAAAAGTGTGATTTATGAGAATGATGTTCCTGTTTCTGAGGGTGCCCAATATCCTGAGAAGAAAAAGCGTGTTTTGGCAATGGTTCCCCAAGGTGGTGATTGGCGAAATCTGCCAGAAGAAGTTGCCAAAGATTATATGGGTGGAAGTTGGTTGCTTGGTGGCGGAAAAACGGGTATGGCTAGAAGACTGTCACTTGATGAGCCTTCTTTAACACTAACATGCTCTCCATGCCAAAAACAAACAGAGCGTTGCCATCCTTTAGAAACACGCCCATTAAGCGTTCGTGAATATGCACGTATTCAAACATTCCCTGATAATTGGGCTTTCCAGGGGAGTATGAGTGATAAATACAAGCAGATAGGCAATGCTGTTCCTGTAAATTTGGCGTGGGCAGTAGGTCGTTCTCTAATCCGACTCTTCAATGATATTCAAAGAATCATGCCTGAGAATACACAGAATTGTACTGAAGCTGTTAGGGAGATTATGCACAAACAGTCACTATTAGAAGTTGTGAAAGATCGCAACACGCAGACTTCTACAGTTACTAATAAGTATCACGAGCTCAACTTCCTCGACCTTTTCGACCAGTATGCACTCAATAGCATTACTGACAACAGTATGTTGCATGATGACATTAATTGGGAGAAATATGGGGGAAAGCCGCAGCAGGCGGCTATGGTGGATGAAACCAAGAATGTACTTATCTCGCTGGTAAAGAAAGACAACGAGAAGATGTTTCTTGACGGCTCTGCCACCATCTACTATACAGGCAAGAAGTTCCCAACATCGGTGGCTCTCAACAAGCTTTTCTACTTCATGCCTTATATAAAGGGTAAGGGTGTACGTGATTTATTCTTCATCAAAATAGCCCGTCTGGGTTATCGTAAGGAAGGAACAGCAGAAGAAGACAGAAATGATCTACGACTGGTGTTTGAAGTGGAGTTTGTAAAGCAGCTCTTCGAGGACTATAAGCCTGTAGAATTGAAAATTTGGCAAACTTTTACTGATACAACCGTTGATAAACTTATAAACAAATAAACATATATACATTTAAGACGATGTCTAAATTTGCAATTTACAACTACAATTTCTTGCGTATCATTGAACCTAACCCTGAATATCAGATTGAGTTTCCCGGCTGGGTAAATGTGAATGTGAAAGAATCGTTTGATAATCGCCAGCAATTGCTTGAAGAGGTTTTGCTGGCTGATTTCGGGAAACCATTTCAGTTTGAGAATGCCAGAAAGAAACTTTTCTGGCACAAGCAGATAGTGAAGCCGCAAGATAACGTTTATGTGATGCGTGTGGCAAATGTTACGGATGTAACCATCACAGACGAACACCTCATGTCGAAAAAGTATGCTGATTATAGAAACTGTCTGGTCATCATCGACAATCGACCGGGAATCCAGCGTATCGCCATAGAGCGCAAGTCAAAGGCCTTCAGCCATACAAAGACGGTGGCTAACATCCTTGAAGCTTCCATCTGCAAGTGCTTGAAAGATAAACTGCTTAAGGTTAAGCTTTCTGCGGTTTATTCTACCAATGCTTTCTGGACTACGGTGCATGATCATCCTGAGGGATTCTGTAAGGTGAGATTTCATTTTCCTCATCTCAACCTCGACCGACTTACCAAGGCTATGGATAAATACCTTACAACGGCTCGCGAGGATTGGGATAGTGATCTTGATTTTTCGTTCGGTGCAAACGAGGGTGGAACAGTGTCGATTGATCCCGATAATAAACGTCAGACGGCGCTTATAGAGGGGGCATCCGGGGCTGGCATTTTTATTGAAATGTTTCCTAAAGGCAATAAACGCAAAGCTTTGCTCTGTGGCAAAGACCAATTCGTGGTGCAGGAGATTGATTCTGAGGTGTTCAATCAATTGGTAGATGGTACTCAGACGCTTCCCGGTATGGATAAATCTGCCATGGATCAGGTGAAGTTGTTCATGAAGAATATTCCAAATGTATTCTCCCATTAAGCTGGTAAATAGATGGAACCATTTGAACGTTTTTCAGAACAGAAACTGGAATATCTCCGTAGGCGTTATCGGGGTGATGATTTGTTTCGCACCTGGACAAGGCTTCTCTGTATTCTAGAGCAGCAGTTGCATGGGTTGAATGCTGTGGAAGTGTGGAGCGAAACAGAAATGGTTCGCCAGAGACTGTTGGAAATCAAGGACCATCGTGATAATGATGTTGAGTTTCTGTATGGAGATCTCATGAAGCGGCATCAGTCGAAGTACACCGTTGCCACCATCCTTACGGTACTCTTTACCCAAATGTGTGATGCTGCTCCTGATGAAGAAGATGATGCTGCCGAGCGTAATCCTAACCGAGCCATATGTAATGTCCTGGCTCGTCTGTTGATGCTTCGTGATATTAAGCCTTTCTCTGAAAAATTAATAAGCGCATTCAAAAGTCATCGTTACGATAACGAAGAAAACAAGATAATTTTACCTGTTACAGACTATATGGGCGTTAAGACTCCTCTGGAACTGATGGATGAGGAAGCCCGGGAACAAGTTGAAAAGTGGGTAGAAGGAATTGAAAAACTTACATTGAAAATCAGACCCTTTTTGAAGATTGACTGGGAGGTTTATAAAGCTATTTGGCGAAAAATCTGCGCAAATCAAGAAATTGCCTTACTGCTCAATGATAAGCAACCGAATCATAAGAGTAATACCTGGGGGCATAATCTGAAACTGGTAGCCAATGTGCTGGGCATTCTGCATACTACTCCTTATGGGAACAAAGAAGAAGTACTTACGGGGAGTGTTCAGTCTATTAGTAATGCATTAGGGGTCAATGTGAGAGTCTACATTAGTAACCATGCCGACTTTGGAACAAGCAACACAACTTTGACCAGGGAATTGCATGCTAGAATTAAGCAATTGATAGCGTCAAGCTTCTGATAAAAGCTATCTGTTGTTGATAAGATAATATGGGGCGTTGATGGAAATTTCTATCAACGCCCTTTTTCTGCCTGATTATCAATTGATAAACTGCTGATAGGATTTTGCCGCATAATTCCGAATACTGTATTTTTATCTATAACCATTTATCCATATCTTTGCACTCGGATTTGAGATTCAACCTCTTATTTCCGAGTTTTTTGTTTTTATAATAACCTGAGCGGAGGCGGGGAACCTCACAACGTGATTGAAGATGGCCATCGGGAATCCACGGCTTCTCTCGCAAACCGATCAGGAATCATGGCAGATAATAAGAAGCATGAGAAAACGGCTCTGGGCATTGCCTATGAAGCCGTCATCAAGTTGGGCTATACGCACAGCAAACTGGTGAATCTCAATGAGGGCGTTAACTTCCATACTCTAAGAAATATCAGAGATGAGAAGAAAGTGAAGAAAGTGACGGAACGATTCTATCTGAAACTTTTCTTCGACTTAATTAATAAGGAATATAATCGGCGTATTACCAGTGGCGCCAATGGAGCAGTCAGCCTGCTTGTCGTGATGAAAAATATCCTTGAAGCTGAGCTGAAATAGACAGAAAGAGAAAAGCAGTGGAAAGATGAGGGGGGATTCTTCCACCAACTGTTCCAGCGCATTCAAAGACTTCTTATCTTTGCACCAGCTTTCAGCAAGATCGGAGTTGGAACTAATGAGCCTTGAAAAGGAAGGCGAGGTCTTGCAGTTGTTTTATTATGAACAGTAAGATCATGAGAGTGGTGCAGCAGGGCGAGACCTTCGCTGTGCAGAGTCAGAAAAGTGAGAACGGACAGATGATGAAATGCAACATCGTTCTCCAGGAGATGGGCGGCAAGTATGAGAACCAGTACGCTGCGGCAATGTTGGGCAATATGGCTCAGTGTAAGTATGCTCCGGGCGAGTTGGTGGCAGTTACGCTCCGCTTTACTACCCATGAGCACAATGGTCAGGTTTATCAGGATATCCTGGTTACGGACATTGAAAAAGTAAAAGGGTAAAAAAGTAAAAAGGCTTTTTTAAAGGTAAAAAGGTAAAAGGGTAAAAAGGTAAAAAGAACCTTAACCCCTTTCCGCCCCCGTTTCCCCGTTAAAGGCTAAAAGGAGGCAAAAAAGTAAAAAACTGAGTTGAAACTGAGGAGGATTTTCCATGGTAAAGCGCGCAACAATCCGGATGTTTCTTCTCCTAAAATTCAATTCAGATTATGGTTAAGAAAGTAAACAAGGTTCAGAACAATGCTCAGAATAATGTTCAGAACCAGCAGGTGAATAATAATGACTGCCAGCATGTGCAGTTGGGTGGAATGGCTTACTATGATGCTAAGCAGTATTTCCTCTTCAGTCCTCAGGAATCGGGGGTGAATAAGGTTCCTCGATTCCGTTCGATGGGCGTGGCTCAGCAAATGCCTGACGGAACATTTGATTTCGTGGTTCAGCACCGCCTCAGAACTCAGTCGGAACTGATTAAGAAACTGGCGCACGGTCGTGTGAGCAAGACCAAGGACGGTGCTGTTCAGCTTACCTTGAAGGTGTTCTGTCATGAGGGAATCAACATCTCCCAAACGCTGGCTGTTGAGGCAGCTGAAGGTGCTGATGCGGTAGTGGATTACCAACTGAAACATTAGGATTTTGTATTCAACTTAAAACGATAAGTAGAAACAGATAGATGAGTTGTTATTTAATTAAGGTGGAGAATGGGCACAAGGTTGCCCGCTCCATCACTTCGGAAGAGGAGTATAAGCAGCTGCGTGGAAGCAATGAGCAGAAGGCGAATCTTCGCCTGGCTCGTGCCGGAAACGATGCTGCGAAACGGAGACTGGTGCAGTTTAACTACTCCGGCCATTATCCGCAAGGGGTAGTGAAGGGAATGAAACTGCCAAGCGGTGCATTCGGATTTGATATGGATGAGCCGGAGGCTTTCGCCAAGGCTGCCAAGCTGCTGCTGAAAGAGCCGGATAAGTATGGACTGCTGATGCTGGAACGCAGCGCACGACAAGGCGGTCATGCGGTTTTTGAACGCGAAAAGGGCAAGACGGTTCTGGAGAATCAGGTACGAATTGCTACGATGCTCAAGTGCGAAATGGATACTTCGGCTCACGACATTAACAGGGTTTATTTCACTACCACATCGGATGAAGAAGATTTGCTCTTCCTTTCGCCACGACTCTTCAAGGATGAATATGATGAGGCTGCCGTGGCAGCTGAAGGGAAGGTCCTGGAAGAGCGTGAAAGATACGGACAGGAGGAACTGCCGGAAGGGGCGCACAAGGCAAACAAGCATTATGAGCCCTGGAAGAAAGAATTCAAGAAGGATTCTCAAGGGGTTTTTAAGGGTCAGGAATTTAAGAATTCGAGAATTTCTACTTCTGCTGCTTCAGCCTCTACTGCGTCAACTGCTGCTGCAGCTTCTTCTGCTTCAACTACTTCTGCTGCTCAGGATAATTATCTCGGGATTCCTTATGGGGAAATCATTAAGAAGTGGTGGCAACTGTATAATGATGGGCAGGAGCCGATGCGCTCCAACCGCAATACGCTGACCTTTGAGCTGGCTGTGAATCTGCGCCACATCTGTGGTTTTGACCGCAATCTGCTGGCTCAGATTATTCCCTGCTACGATGGGTTTCCTGAACAGGAAAAGATGGCTTGCATCAACTCGGCATTGAACGAGAAAATCACGCAAATGCCTAAGCGACTGAAGGATGTGCTCTCTGCCATCCGTCAGGAACGAATGAAGCAGGGAAATGCGGGTGGTGGTTCGGCGACTGACAATGAGGCGCTGGTAAATGCGCTGGACGAGGCTAACGCCAAGGACGATCTGTTCTATTATAATGCGCTGCCTAAGTTGCCGCAAGGCATTCGGGATTCCGTCAGCGCAGTGGGTCCGGCACTGGCACTGCCTGTAATCACAGCCATCTGTCCTGCCATCGGAATGCTCGCAACGGGCGTGAAGGTTTCCGTTCACGGGAAGATGAACTCGCTGAACCTCATCTCCTACATCGCCGGAGATTTTGCATCTGGCAAGGGTAGTATTGACCCCGTGATTGACGCATGGACTTCGGAAGTGAAGGAAATGGACAAAATGTATCAGCAGAAGGAGGATGAATGGCGAGCCAAGAAACGTGCAGCCAAGAACAAGAAGGAGCAGCCGGAAGAGCCGAAACTGCCGGTAAGATGCTTGACACTGAACAATACGGTGGCGAATCTGGCTGAACGACTGGCGAACACGGAAGGCAAGCACGCCTTCTCGTTTACTCCGGAAGCTGACACCGTAGCGCAGAAGTGGAAATCGGCAATGAGCGACTTTTCAGTCATGTTGAGACAGGCTTACGACGGAACAAGCTATGAGCGTGAAGCTAGAAGTGCAGATGCAGTGAATGTTCATATAGACAGACTGTTATGGAACGTAGTGATGTGTGGAACGCCTGATGCGCTCTATCGAGTGGTAAGCAATTATACGGATGGTTTCCAAAGCCGTATCATCGTGGCAAAAACGCCCGATAATACCTTCACTCCACTTTCTGACAACATGTATGTGATGAACGAACGCCAGCGCGACCGCATCATTCAGATTGCTCATCTTCTGCCTTTGCTGACCGGTGAGGTGGTTCTGCTCAAGCTGGAGGAAAAGGGTAGAAAATGGCTGGAACAGATCAGACTGGAAACGATGAAAAATGACGATAAGGTGAAAGCCCGCCAGCGTTTCCGTATCTGTCCAACCACGATGAGAATGATGACCTGCATCATGCTCTGCAAGGTTCTGGAAACGCTGATTCAGAAGCATGGTTTCAATGGAGCCGAGAAACAGCTGAAGGAGTCACCTGATTTGTGGAAGGGAATGCTCGTAAAGATGCAGACACCAGCCATGCTGAATGTCTTTGATGTGCTGGCTGACTACCAGTTGGATAATGCGCTTTACTTCTTTCGTAGCCGAATAGAAGATGCTTTCTCATCCAAGAATTATTGCAGTCAGTCTGCTTACGACAGAAGTCGCAGAGGTAAGAATGATTCCATCTTTGAGCGACTGGACGTAACTTTCACCTTTGAGCAGGCAGAGCAGCAGAGCATTGCAGTTAAGGGAGCAACAGCCACCCATGAGACGGTAAAACAGATGCTAAAGAACTGGAAACGTCAGGGTTTAATCTGTGTATTACCTGACATGCGCTATCAGAAAGTTTCTCCTACAGTCTAAAGAGGGTGTCATTAATGGTCAAGGTCATTAAGGGTCATTAAGTTTTTCGGTTCTTAAATCAGCCTTAATGGCCGGCCTTGATCCAATTATTCATTATCAATTATTAATTGTAAATTATCATGAACATCAATATATTCCGCCGTCGCTTCACTCCATGGAGTGTGGATGGCACAATGGTTATAGGTGGCAAGATTTTCTGCGACACCTTAGAACGTCCTAACCGTCATTTGCCAGCAGGACGTTATAAGATTTCTCTCATTCCTACCAAGCAAAAGAAGGTGTCGGAGACAAAGAAGAAAAATAAGTATGAAAGAGGAAAATATGAAATTGTTATCAAGCCTGTTATTCTGTTAAGATCCAATTACGTGCCTCGTACTGTTAGGCGCAGAGCTCGCTTCGTGCCTGGCAACGGTCCGCTACGTCTGAGAAACAAGAGTATCATTCTGGGCAAGTCTCATTATACCGGAATCGTTACGCAATCAGAAGAATGCTATAATGAATTTTGCCAGTTGTTGGATGAAGAATTCAAGAGGATGAAGAAAAAGCATCTACCGTGCAGAATCAATCTGTTTATCAGGGATTGGGGTGTTGACGAAATCCCCTTCAATTATCTGCTTATTTTTCAATAATTAATATTCAATATCATGCGTAAGATAAAGGAAATCATCATTCATTGCAGTGCGACCAAGGAAGGTCGCAACTTCACCGTAGCGGATATTGACCGCTGGCACCGGGAGCGCGGAATGCGCTGCATAGGTTATCATTTCGTGATTTATCGTGACGGCAGCATTCATGTAGGCCGTGCGATAGAGGAGGTTGGCGCCCATTGCAAGGGCCATAATTCCATCAGTATAGGCATTTGCTACATCGGCGGCTTATCAAAGAAAGGTAAGCCGAAGGATACAAGAACCCGAGAACAGAAAGCGGCAATGCGCTCGCTCATCGAGCAGCTGAAGGAGGAATATCCATTAGCCACGATTCATGGGCATAATGAATTTGCCAACAAAGCCTGTCCCTGCTTTGATGTAAAGAAGGAGTGGGGGAAGGAGTAGACACAAAAATAGCGGATCTGTCACAGACCCGCTATTTCCTATCATATTAATTTTTTAAAAAATTTTATTGGAAAATTTATTGTCTTATACAATGCCCTGAGCCATCATAGCCTTAGCTACCTTCAGGAAGCCGGCTACGTTTGCACCCTTTACGTAATTTATGTAACCGTCTGGCTCTGTACCATACTTCACGCAGTTAGCGTGAATATCGTTCATGATGTCGTGGAGCTTAGCATCAACCTCCTCACGAGACCACTTCAGACGCTCTGAGTTCTGGCTCATCTCAAGACCTGATACTGCAACACCACCTGCGTTGGCTGCCTTACCTGGAGAGTAGAGAATCTTAGCATCCTGGAATACCTTGATAGCCTCTGGAGTAGAAGGCATGTTAGCACCCTCGCTTACTGCGATTACGCCGTTGGCGATGAGAGCCTTGGCTGCCTCCTCGTTGATTTCGTTCTGAGTAGCTGATGGGAGAGCGATGTCTGCCTTCTCAAACCAAGGCTTAGCACCTGCAACATATTTTACACCATACTTCTCTGCATATTCCTTGATACGGCCACGCTCGACGTTCTTGAGCTCCATGATGTAATCGAGCTTCTCGCGGTCGATTCCGTCTGGGTCGTAGATGTAACCGTCTGAATCTGAACATGTAACTGGCTTAGCACCCAACTGGAGCAACTTCTCCATAGTGTACTGGGCTACATTACCTGAACCTGAAACCAAAACTGTCTTGCCCTTGATGTCAATACCCTTGGTAGCGAGCATGTTGCAGAGGAAGTATACGTTACCGTAACCTGTAGCCTCAGGACGGATCAATGAACCGCCGAACTCCTGACCCTTACCGGTCAAGACGCCCTGGAACTGGTGTGTCAACTTCTTGTACATTCCGAAGAGGTAACCTACCTCACGGCCACCTACACCGATATCACCAGCTGGAACATCCTCGTCTGGACCCATGTGACGATAAAGTTCTGTCATGAAAGCCTGGCAGAAACGCATTACCTCGTTGTTGCTCTTGCCACGTGGAGAGAAGTCAGAACCACCCTTAGCACCACCCATTGGGAGAGTAGTAAGAGAGTTTTTGAATGTCTGCTCGAAAGCCAAGAACTTCAAAATACCCAAGTTTACTGACTTGTGGTAGCGAAGACCTCCCTTGTAAGGGCCAATCGCGTTGTTGTGCTGAACGCGGTAACCCATGTTAGTCTGTACGTTGCCCTTATCATCTACCCAAGATACGCGGAACTGGATGATGCGGTCTGGAATGCAGAGACGCTCGATGAGGTTTGCCTTCTCAAACTCTGGGTGCTTGTTGTACTCTTCCTCGATAGTACCGAGAACCTGACTAACTGCCTGAATGTACTCAGGCTCGTTTGGGAATCTTCTTTGGAGATTCGCGATGACTTCTGATGCTTTCATAATCTTTAATCTTTTATTGAGTTTAAATTCTTATTTTTTATTTCTGGTTGCAAAGATACATGTTTTTCTCGAAAACACCAACAAAAAGAAAGAAAAAATGCAGAAAAAGTAGAAAAAAGTTATTTTTTAACATTCTTAACCTCGATTTGTAGCGCTTTTGTGTACGCACACCTTATTATATAAGAGACGTTTTTCGGGGTTTAAGCCTTTATCTCCGTTTTAGGGAATCTTGCATTCTGACGACTTCTGTTTATCTATCCTGCGCCATAGGGCATAAATGAGCAGGATGATAGCGTAGAGGCCGATTACCTGAGGCAGACTGATTCTTACGTTTTCGATGCTTGCTCCAGGCAGCATGCTGATCAGTTTTATGGCTGTATTCAAAAACTGGGTGATGCTGGTCAGGGCGCCTGATGTAAGGCTGATGAGTGGGGCGGCAACCGGTGCTATGGGCGCCCATAACGTGAGTGGGGAGAACAGGATTAATGCTGCTCCAAGATATAGGATGAGGGTTGCTGCGGGAATGGCGATGTAATTGGTGAGAAGTGAATAGCACGATATTCTGCCGAAGGTGTAGACGATGACCGGAAGGGTTCCTATCTGGGCTGCCAGTGAAACGCAAAGGAGTCCCCATGCCCAACGGATGAAACGGCTGCGGATGGGGAGGAGGGTGTAAAGGGGTGTGAAGAACAACAGAATGGAGGCTACGGCCAGGAACGAAAGCTGGAAACTCAACTCGAAAAGATAGAGCGGACTGATGAAGAGCATAAATATATAAGCTGAGGATAAAGTGTTGAGCGGCAGACCGGTACGATGGAAAGCTAAGCTTAAGCTGTAGGCTGAAAGCATGATGGCTGCACGGACTGCACTTGCCGGCAATCCTATGAGAAAAACGTAGGTCCAGATGGAGATGAGGGACAGGATGATGGTGTAAACTGAGTACTTTCTGCCGCCTAGCAGAAAGATGAAAAGCTGGAAGATAATGCCTATATGAAGTCCGCTTACTGCCAAGATGTGACTGGCTCCGGAAATGGAGTAACTGTTTCGGGTGTTCGAGTCGAGTGCGCTCTTGTCGCCCAGCGCCATGGCTGCGATGACTGCATAGTCTTGCTGTTTTTACGTGAAGGGAAACCAGTTTGCTTTCAATATTGCTTTTATAGCGTTCGGTATTGATTTTTGCCCGTGTGAGGTAAGGCAGTTCCTGCCAGTTTTTCAGTTGTGTAGAGGTTTGGGAATCAGCTATTTGCTTGCAGGTAAGAAAAGCCCCAAGGCTCAGAATGCATAAATGAATCATCACGCATTGGGAGTAGATGAGAAACTGGTGGCTCCTGCTGAAGTAAGCTTTTTTGCTTAAAAACTTAGTAAGGAAAAAGATGATGCTGCTAAGGGCGCATGAAATGATGGAGATGATGAGCCAGAAGCGCATATTGAAATCATCATAGCCCCATTTGGCTATGATGATTCCGATCGTCAGTGTGAGGCTGATGGTCATGAGCGGGGTGAGGGGTAGCGCTTTCATCATTCCTCTTTTCTTTTAAAAGATAATTTATTTCCTATTTCTTGAATCCGAAGATGCGCTTGATGAATTTCTTCACAGCATTTTCTTGCTTCTGTGGATTTACGATAGGGGTGTGTTTGTGTGCAGCCGGCTTGTCGCCCTTTTTCTGGGCTACGCCTCTGCCACGGCCGTTGCTGCCTGGGCGAACATTGTTCTCGGTGCCTGGGCGCTGCTGGTTGCTGTTATTGCGGCGCTTCTGGCTGTTGCTGTTCTTTGGCTGCTCGCCTGGCTGGGCTGGCTTTCTGTTCTGCTGCTTTGCGTTCTGCTGCTTGTTGCCCTGCTGCTTGTTGCCCTGCTGTGGCTGCTGCTTTGCGTTCTGCTGCTTGTTACCCTGCTGAGGCTGCTGTTCGTTGCTGCGTGGTGCTTTTTCCTGACGCTCGTTTGGCTTGTTTGGCTTGCGCTTGTGAGAAGTCTGGTCGCGGTCTTTCTGTCGGCGGTTCTTGGCACTGTTCTTTCCGGCCTCGCCGTTTTTGCCGTTACCGCGTCTGTTGTTTCTTCCGTTTGCGCCTTTCTTCTTCGGCTTGTTAAGCTTGATGTATTCAGGACCTTCGCCGCATCCCTCAGGGAGAGGCATTTTGTCTACCACCTTCTCCAGGAACTTCTCTATCTGCTGGAACCAGTACTGGTCTTCTTCGCTCACGAAGGTGATGGCTCTACCATCGCGGTTGGCACGGGCAGTACGGCCGATGCGGTGAACGTAATCTTCTGTATCGTGAGGAACATCGTAATTGATGACCATCTCAATATCATCGATGTCGATTCCGCGCGCCACAATATCGGTAGCTACGAGAACATCATACTGTCCGCTCTTGAACTTGAACATCACATCATCGCGCTCAGCCTGTTCCAGGTCGCTGTGCATGGCTCCGCAGTTTACTCCAATCTGCTGGAGGGAAGCTGCGAGTTGCTTCACCTTGAATTTGCTGCCGCTGAAGACGATGACGCGTTTCAGGTCGCCCGCCTTGAAGATGTCCTTGATGATGGTCATCTTCTGGGTTTCGTAGCATACGTATGCTTCCTGCTTGATTTTCTCGGCTGGCTTGCTGACGGCAAGTTTGATTTCTACCGGATTCTTGAGCAGGGTCTTAGCCAGTTCTTCTATCTTCTCAGGCATGGTTGCCGAGAACATGATGGTCTGGCAGGTCTTTGGCAGTTTTGACGCGATGGTCTTGATGTCGTCAGAGAAACCCATGTCGAGCATGCGGTCGGCCTCGTCAAGAATGAAGAAACTTACCTTGCTGAGGTCTACATTGCCCAGAGAGATATGGGAGATGAGGCGGCCCGGGGTGGCGATGACTACATCGGCGCCCATGCGGAGGCTGCGCAACTCCTGATCGTAACGGTTGCCGTCGTTGCCGCCGTATACGGCTACGCTGCTCACGCCCTGCAGGTAATAGCCGAAGCCTTGCATCGCCTGGTCTATCTGCTGGGCGAGTTCGCGGGTTGGTGACATGATGACGCAGTTGATGGCGTCTTTCGGATAACCGCCGTCATCGAGCTTGCTCAATACTGGCAGCAGATAGGCTGCGGTTTTGCCGGTTCCGGTCTGGGCTACACCCAAGACATCGTGACCTTCTAATATCTCTGGAATGCACTTTTCCTGTACTGGAGTGCATGTGTCGAAGCGCATGTCATATAATGCGTCGAGCACATTGTCGTTTAAATCTAATTCGTCGAAATACATTCTTCTATAGTTTATAGTTTACAGTTTATAGTTTATAGGGGAGCATGGCTGCTATAAACTATAAACTCTTAATTATTAATTGATAATTACCTCGGTGCCTTGCGGTAGCAGAAGTAGGCTACGATGGCGAAGAGGAAGTTTGGAAGCCACGCTGCCAGAACAGACGGGAAGTTGGCCTGGATGGCGAAGGTGGCAGAAACCGTCTGCAGCATGATGTAGCCGAAACTCAGCGCAAGTCCAACGCCCAATGCTGCTCCCATGCCGCCCTTGCGCTTGCGGGCTGAGAGGGAGACGCCGATGATGGTGAGGATGAACGAAGCGAAGGAAGAGGCGATGCGCTTGTGGTATTCTACCTCGTACTGCACTACGTTGCCCGAACCGCGGTTAATCTGCTTGGAGATGTAATCGCGGAGCTCAGGACTGGTGAAGGTTTCCTGCTGACCCTTGGAATAGACCAGGTCGGTAGGTTCCATCATGATGATGGTGTCCTTCTGGGCTCCGCTCGTAATATGCTCCTTCATGCCCTGGAGCTTGCGGATTTTCCAGTTGCTCAGTTTCCAGTGATACTTGCTGTCGGAAATGGTGTCGTACTGGATGTCCATCGCTGTAAGGTGGCTTACGAGTTTCTTGTCCTGGAACTTGTCGAGACAGAATCCGTAGCCGCGTTTCATGCTGTTGTCGTAATGCTGCATATAGGCAATCACTCCCTTGTCTACCTGCAGCTGTACATTCTCGGCACTGGTATTCTTCTTCTTGTTCTTGTACATCGTCTCGAAGTTCTGCCTGATGACGGTTCCGTGGGGAATGACGTAGGCTGAAAGCCCGAAGGAGAGGGCTGAGAGCAGCACGCAGGTAATCATGTATGGGCGAAGGAGACGCTTGAAGGATACTCCCGACGCCAGGATGGCGATGATTTCGGAATTGCTTGCCAGCTTGGTGGTGAAGAGAATGACCGCCACGAACACGAACAGCGCACTGAAGAGGTTGGCAAAATAGGGCACGAAGTTGGCGTAGTAATCGAAGATGATTGCGCGCGCCGGTGCATGGTGCTCTGTGAATTTTGACAGGTTCTCGTTGAAGTCGAAGACGATGGCGATGGAGATGATCAGGGCGATGGAGAAGAAATAGTAGCCCAGAAACTTCTTGATAATGTACCAGTCGAGCTTCTTGATGTACCTGAACGGGTTGAGAAACCGGAATATGCGCAGGAACCGGAGCTTGTGAGCCAGCCAGCGCACAGCCCTGATGAGCCACCCGAACTTGCGGGAAGCCCATCGGCCGGTGCGGTAGAGCCGGCGGTGTTTTCTTATTTTCTTAAAATCTTTCATGATGCTTGCTTACTTAAATTCTTCGGCCAAGCTGGTCGATGATGGAATTCTTCCATGCCACGAAATCGCCCTGCTCGATATGATGGCGGGCATCGGTCACGAGGCGCAGATAGAAAGAGAGGTTGTGGATGCTGGCTATCTGCATCGCCAGCAGCTCCTGGGCCTTGAAGAGGTGGTGGAGGTAGGCCTTCGTGGTTACGAGGTCGATGTCGCAGCCGTCTGGATCTATCGGGCTGAAGTCTTTCTCCCACTTCTTGTTGCGCATGTTCATCGTGCCCTGATAGGTGAAGAGCATGGCGTTGCGGCCGTTGCGGGTCGGCATTACGCAGTCGAACATGTCTACGCCGCGCTCGATGGCTTCGAGGATGTTCTGCGGGGTTCCTACGCCCATCAGATATCTCGGCTTGTCTTTCGGCAGGATTTCGTTCACTACTTCTATCATCTCATACATCACCTCGGTAGGCTCTCCTACGGCAAGTCCGCCGATGGCATTTCCGTCGGCTCCCTTGTCGGCAATGTATTTGGCTGCTTCGCGGCGCAGTTCCGGGAAGGTGCAGCCCTGAACGATAGGGAAGAGACTCTGCTGATAGCCGTAGAGGGGCTCGGTTTCGTTGAACCGCTTGATGCAGCGGTCTAGCCAGCGCTGGGTGAGCATGAGGCTGTTCTTGGCGTACTGGTAATCGCTCTGTCCCGGTGGACATTCATCGAAGGCCATCATGATGTCGGCTCCGATGATGCGCTCGGTGTCCATTACATTCTCCGGTGTGAAGAAGTGCTTGCTGCCGTCGATGTGGGAGCGGAACTCGCAGCCTTCTTCCTTGAGCTTGCGGATGCCGGTGAGCGAGAAGACCTGGAAGCCGCCGCTGTCGGTGAGGATAGGACGGTCCCAGCCGTTGAACTTGTGCAATCCGCCTGCTGCCCTGATGACGTCAAGACCTGGGCGCAGGTAGAGGTGATAGGTGTTTCCGAGGATAATCTGTGCCATGACCTGCTTCTTGAGTTCCTCGAAGTGGACGCCCTTCACGCTTCCTACGGTTCCTACGGGCATGAAGATTGGGGTCTTGATCTGTCCGTGGTCGGTGGTGATGATGCCTGTACGCGCATCGCTTGCTTTATCTGTTACTTGTAATTCAAATTTCATTTCTATTCTTTTTTATCATTTTCCTCAATGCTGAAGTCTGTAGGTTTTTTCACCTTCTCGTCGGTCAGCGCGAACTGCCAGACGTCAGCCACATTCTCTACATAGTGGAAGTCTACGCCCTTGAGATATTTCTCCGGTATTTCCTCTACGTTCTTCTGGTTCTCCCTGCACATCACGATGTGCTTGATTCCTGCCCGCTTGGCTGCCAGAATCTTCTCCTTGATTCCGCCTACCGGGAGCACTTTGCCGCGGAGGGTTATCTCGCCGGTCATGGCTGTGTTGGCACGCACCTTGCGCTGGGTGATGGCTGAGGCGATGCTGGTGGCGATGGTGATTCCGGCAGAAGGACCGTCTTTCGGAGTAGCTCCCTCAGGCACGTGGATGTGGATGTTCCACTGCTCGAAGATGCGGTAGTCTACCTGGAGCAGGTCGATGTGCGACTTGACGTATTCCAGTGCGATAATGGCTGATTCCTTCATCACGTCGCCCAGATTTCCGGTCAGGGTGAGCTTGCCTGCCTTGCCCTTGCTGAGCGAGGTTTCGATGTAGAGAATTTCGCCGCCCACTGAGGTCCAGGCCAGTCCGGTTACCACTCCTGCATAGTCGTTGCCCTGGTAGATGTCGCGGTTGAACGGCGGATTGCCCAGCAGGTCTTTTACTTCGGCAGGGGTGATGGTGTAGTTCTTCAGCTCCTGGTTGCAGGCAAGTTTGTAAGCCATCTTGCGCAGACTCTTGTCAATCTGCTTCTTCAGCTGTCTTACGCCGCTCTCCCGGGTGTAGTGCTCGATGATGAACTCGAGGGCATTCTTGTTGAAACTTACCTTTGGCGAGACCTTGTCGAGTCCGGTGCTTTCCAGCTCTTCCGGTACGAGGTGGCGCTTGGCAATCTCTGTCTTCTCTTCGGTGATGTAGCCGCCTACTTCTATCAGCTCCATACGGTCGAGGAGCGGACGCGGAATGACGCTCAGGTCATTGGCTGTGGCGATGAAGAGTACCTTGGAGAGGTCGTAATCCATATCGAGATAATTGTCGTGGAAGGCATTGTTCTGTTCCGGGTCCAGCACTTCGAGCAGGGCTGATGCTGGGTCGCCGTTGAAATTGCTCTGCGCCACCTTGTCAATCTCGTCGAGGATGAAGACCGGATTGCTGCTGCCTGCCTTCAGCATGTTCTTGATGATGCGGCCCGGCATGGCTCCCACATAGGTGCGGCGGTGACCGCGGATTTCGGCTTCATCGTGCAGACCGCCCAGCGACATGCGTACATACTTGCGCTTCATGGCTGCTGCGATGCTCTTGCCCAGACTGGTCTTTCCTACGCCCGGAGGACCGTAGAGGCAGAGGATAGGACTCTTGCCGCCGCCGTTCAGTGCTCTTACGGCGAGGAATTCCAGGATGCGTTCCTTCACATTCTCCATGCCGTAGTGGTCGTGGTTCAGAATGCGCTTGGCACGGGTCAGACTGAGGTCGTCCTGGGTGTAGGAGTTCCAAGGCAAATCTACCATGGTCTGCAGGAATCCTATCTGTATCGAATAGTCAGGACTCTGCGGGTTCAGGGTGTCGAGCTTGGCAATTTCTTTCTTGAAGATTTTGGCAGTTTCCTCGCTCCAGTTCTTCTTTTTCGCCTTCTCCAGAATCTCCTTCTTCTCCGGACTGGCGTTGCCTTCTCCCAGTTCTTCCCTGATGTTCTTGATCTGCTGCTTGAGGAAGTATTCCTTCTGCTGTTCATCGAGGTCGTAGTGGGTTTTGTTCTCAATCTCAGTCTGGATGCGTAGCAGATGGCGCACCTTGTTAAGGGATCTGATGGCAATCATGATGCGCTCGCTGAGATTTTCCTCTTTCAGCATCTTGATTTTATCCTCGATGGAGAAAGGGAGGAGGGAGCACATGAAGTTGCACTGCATGTGAATGCTCGAGAGTTCGTTGATGGCCTGGATGGCCTCATCAGTATAGTTGGCGTTTGATTTGATATAGTCTGTCGCTTCGTAATGGAAGTTCTCGTAGAGCATTCTGAAGAGTTCATCGTTGTTCTCGTCAGGCCATTTCTCCGGAAGACTTTTTACGTCAATTACTGTGTAAGGCTCTTTTTGAACGAGATGTTTCATCTGACATCTGCCCAGACCCTGGATGATGATGCTCATCTGCTCTGTGCCAGGCATCTTGATCACCTTGATGAGTTTGGCGAAGACACCTACAGGGTAGAGGTCTTCTTCGTAGGGCGATTCTGTATCTTTGTTCTTCTGGCAGAATACGCAGAATATGGTGTCTGGTTTCTTTTCCAGCATCCGGACGAGATTCAGACTTTCCTTTCTGCCCACAACGATAGGGGTCATGTTGGTAGGGAAAACTACAATATCTCGCATGCAGAGGGTAGGGTACAAACCTTCTTCCTGGTCTTCGATCAGGGTTTTCGGGTCGCCCTCGTAATCTGCAATCATTTGTATTCGGGTACTTGTTCTTCTATTATTCATTTTGTTATGATTTCTATTTTCCGTGCAAAGGTACTCATTTTTTATGAAATATCGTGGAAGATGATAGATTATTTAATAATAAAATTGCTTTTTCTATATATTAGTACCCGTTTTTATAGATGTAAGTAGCTGCTTTTGCAGGTGGAAGTGGCAATTTCTGCTGCTTGCGATAAAATAAATCGGCGGCGCATTCGTTTTCTTCTGTAAAGAGACAGAAGAATTTATGGGTAATTTTCGATTTAAACAGTTTGAGATAGAGCAAGACCGTTGTGCCATGAAAGTGGGAACTGACGGCGTTTTGCTGGGTGCATGGGCGCAAGGTGGCAGGCGGATTCTGGACATCGGTTCCGGAACGGGACTGATTTCGCTCATGATGGCGCAGCGTTTTCCTGAAGCTGAGGTCGTAGGGATTGATATGGATGCTGATGCCTGCGGACAGGCGAGGGAGAATGTGATGGCAAGTCCGTTTCGCGACAGGGTGGAAATAGAATGCTGCAGACTGCAGGATTTCGGGGGAGCCGGTGTTTTTGATGCGATAGTGAGCAATCCTCCGTTCTTTGTAGATAGCTTGAAAAATCCGGACAGTAAGAGGACGATGGCGAGACATACGGACAGTCTTCCGTTCCGCGATTTGTTTGCGGGTGTAAAACGGCTGCTTTCTGATGACGGTATTTTCTCTGCGATTGTTCCCGTAGAAGTAGTGGAGCAGTTTGTTGCAGAGTCTTGTATATTAGGTTTTTATCTTGTACGGAAGTGTGGTGTGAAGACGGTAGAGCGCAAGCAGCCAAAGCGCTTTATGCTGAGTTTTGCCAAGCATCGCATTTCGCCTTATGAAGAGCATGTTGAAACGATGATGGATTCGCAGGGAAACCGCTCGGAATGGTATAGGAAAATAACGGAAGAATTCTATCTTAGTGAGTAGTGATTAGTGATCACTACTCACTACTTAAAGGTTCAGCTTCTTCTGTACCAGTTTGCTGATAGCTTCTACTCTTTTGCTCTGGCGCTGGATGTCTTTATGAATATCATCGCGCACGGCATTGATGTCGTTGAAGAAATCGGCAAAGGCAGACTGAATCATGTTCGGCTTGCGGTCGTTCTTGTTGGCAAATGGGTTCACCACCATCTTGATTCCTTTTTCTTCCAGGTGAACATCAATCTCTGCACCCGTCATCACAGGGTCGCCATCATAATGGATTACGCCTGGCTGACTGCGGGTGATATGGAGCTTCTTGCAGCGGAACGACTTGATCTTCGAGTTCTTGTCCAGCGTCTTGTTGAACATGTCGAAACTTACCTGAGGCGCCTCGATTACATCGAATGGTTCCATGATGACAACATCCATCAAACCGTCGCTCATGGATGCTTGAGGGGCAATATAGGCATTGTTGCCATACTGAGATGCGTTGGCACAGGAAATGAGGAACGCCTTATACTGCTTGGTGCCCGTCTCGTCCTCCAGCGTGTAAGTCTCAGGCTTATACTTCAATCCCTCGCGCAGGATATTTTCAGCATAAGTGATAGGACCACGCTTGCCGCTCTCGGCAAACTTCATGCTGACGAAAGCGTCAAAGCCCATGCCGCAGGTGCAGAAGAACGGGTGGTCGTTGATGACACCATAATCCAGATCTCTAATCTGGCATTGGTTGATGACCTCTATGCATTTCTTCAGGTTCATTGGGAGCAGCAGATGTCTTGCCAGTCCGTTGCCCGAACCGCAAGGCAGAATGCCGAGGGCAGTATCGGAGTGAACCAGTGAGCGGGCCACCTCGTTGACGGTTCCGTCACCGCCAACCGCCACAACCACATCTACATGGTTGTTCTTCGCTTCGGTAGCAATTTCCGAAGCGTGCCCAGCTCTTTCAGTCATTCTTATCTCGTACTCAAAAAGTTCTTTGTTCAAAACAGAATCTATCAGACTGGGAACTGCCGCCTTGCTGGCTGTTCCTGAAATCGGATTCATGATGAAAAGTATCTTTTTCTTCATTATATAGTCAAGAGTTTGTAAAATTTAGGCTGCAAAAGTAATAAAAATACCCAAAATAACAAGAAATATCGATTAAAAAAACTATAAAAGTAAACTTTCTTATAAAAAAAGCCGTTTATTGAGTTCTTTTTTGTATCTTTGCACCCTGAAAGTTAGAAAAATATAAAAAAAGAAAATAAAGTACACCTATTAATAATGGGACAATTACAAGAAAGATACAAGAATTATCGTGAACCTCAGAAGTATATGGCTGCCGGTGTGTATCCATATTTCCGCGAGATCACAAGTAAGCAGATGACAGAGGTAACCGACATCGATGGTCATAAAATCCTGATGTTCGGTTCTAATGCTTATCAAGGTTTGACTAACGACCAGCGTGTTATTGATGCAGCAAAGGCTGCGCTCGACAAGTATGGTTCTGGTTGTGCAGGAAGCCGTTTCCTCAATGGTACGCTCGATTTGCACGTGCAGCTCGAAAAGGAGCTTGCTGAGTTTATGGGCAAGGATGAAACTTTGTGTTTCTCTACAGGATTCTCTGTAAATCAGGGTGTCTTGGCTTGCGTAGTAGGTCGTAACGACTATATTATCTGCGATGACCGCGACCACGCAAGTATCGTAGATGGCCGCCGCCTCTCATTCGCTACCCAGCTTCACTACAAGCACAACGATATGGAAGATTTGGAGCGCGTGCTCTCTAAGCTCCCTGAGGAGGCTATCAAGCTCATCGTTGTTGACGGTGTGTTCTCTATGGAGGGCGACCTGGCTAACTTGCCTGAAATCGTTAAGCTCAAGCATAAGTACAACTGCTCTATCATGGTAGACGAGGCTCATGGTCTTGGCGTATTCGGTAAGCAGGGTCGTGGTGTCTGCGACCACTTCGGTCTGACCGATGAGGTAGACCTCATCATGGGTACATTCTCTAAGAGTCTGGCTTCTATCGGCGGTTTCATCGCATCAGACAAGGATACGATCAACTTCCTCCGTCACAACTGCCGTACTTACATCTTCAGCGCCTCTAACACTCCAGCTGCCACAGCAGCAGCTCTCGAGGCTCTCCACATCATTCAGAATGAGCCAGAGCGTTTCGAGAATCTCTGGGATGTAACCAACTATGCCTTGAAGCGTTTCCGCGAGGAAGGTTTCGAGATTGGCGAGACAGAGAGTCCTATCATTCCTCTCTACGTACGCGATGCTGAGAAGACATTCGTTGTTACCAAGATGGCTTACGATGCAGGTGTGTTCATCAACCCTGTTATTCCTCCAGCTTGTGCTCCTCAGGATACATTGGTACGTTTCGCACTCATGGCTACTCATACTAGAGAGCAGGTTGAGCAGGCTGTCCAGATCTTGAAGAAGATTTTCGTAGAAGAGGGAATCATCAAGTAAAATCAGATTTTCCGGTCTGAAATCAGATTTGCCGGTCTTCTCGGTTTGACAGATTCGGGCAGTCGGTTTCTGATTTAGAAGTTCAGCAAGTATGGTTGCGGTTCTTTTCCGCCACTATATATAATAAGGTATAAGGGCAATTCCGGATAGGGGTTGCCCTTATTTTTTGCCTGTTTCCCAGCCATTTTGCATTAAAATGCATATTTTTTTGAAAAAAGTTAGGGAAAAATTTGGTGGAATCGAAAAAATGTAGTACCTTTGCACTCGCAATTCAGAAATGATGCTTAAAGCAATGCTTAAGAGGTGTCGTAGAGATGAGTAAGCGGGGTGTAGCGCAGCCCGGTAGCGCTCCTGTTTTGGGAACAGGTGGTCGCAGGTTCGAATCCTGTCGCCCCGACACAAGAAAGCTAAGAAGAGTCAAATCTTCTTAGCTTTTTTGCTATATAAAACTCCCGCCCTGGATGGGCTGGAGGGGGATAACGGAACTGAGTAATTATTATATACGTTTTAATTTTATAGAATCATGATTATAACGATAGCGCGCCAGTGTGGATGTGGCGCTATTCGCGTGGGCAAGCTGCTCGCCGAAAAGTATGGTATTCCTTTTTATACCCGTAAAAATATGATGGAAATGGCTGAACAGAGAGGAGTGCTCGACGAGATGGAGGCTTTCTTCGATGAGCGGCCGGTAGATGAACTGCTCTTCTCGATGTCGTCGCTTGGCGAAACGCAGAGGGCGCTGACAGAAAAACCGCTCCGTACACTTGCCGATATGATAGGCGATGAAGACTGTATCATCATCGGCCGTTGCGGAAACTATATCTTCCGCGAGCGCAAAGACCTGATTTCTGTTTTCCTGAGCGGCAATCTGGAGGCTCGCATCAAGGAGATTCAGGAGGAGAAGGGCTTTTCGTATGAGGAAGCTGAGGAGTTTGTAGAGCACACCGAGGATTGCAGAGTGGCTTATCATAAGTATTATACAGGCCTTACCTGGGGAAATGCCGATGATTACGACATCTGCCTGGATACTGTGCGCCTGGGCGTAGAAGAGACGGCAAGCCTCATTGAGCAGTACGTTAGCTTGATTTAGATTCAAAGGTTCAAAGTTCCAAGGTTTAAGGTTTAAAGTAATTCAACATGAAGTTTTTAATTCAATTTTTGATAATCATAGCTTTCTCCTTTGCGGGGGAATTGCTTCATTTTTTGCTGCCATTGCCTATTCCGGCAAGCATCTATGGCATCATCCTGCTCTTCCTTGCGCTGGAAACAAAACTGATCAAGGTGAAGCATATCCGCGAAACCAGCAGTTTCCTCATTGCCATCATGCCCGTGATGTTTATTCCGGCTGCCGTAGGACTCATTGATTCTTATCAGGATATCGGCAATGCATGGTTCCAGTATATCGTAGTTACGGTGGTCAGCACCTTCGTCGTGATGGGTGCTTCGGGCTGGATTACGCAGTTGGTAATCAGAAAAGGAAAGGAGGCGAAGAAATGAACCAGTTGTTCCAGGATTCTGTCTTCTTCGGCGTTCTCATCAGTCTGGCAGCCTACGGCATAGGCATGCTGCTGAAGCTGAAGACGGGATGGTCGCTGATGAACCCGCTGCTCATCTCCATCATCCTCGTCATCATCACGCTCCTGCTGACTGGCGTAGATTACAAGACCTATTCGGCAGGCGCCAACAGCATCAGCTATCTGCTCACACCAGCCACCATCTGTCTGGCTGTGCCACTTTATCAGCAGGTTGAGCTTCTGAAGAAGAATTATCGGGCTGTGCTGATCGGCATTGTTTCGGGCGTGCTGGCGAGTCTCTGCTCCGTGCTCATTCTCGCCCTCATCTTCCATTTCGACCATGCGTCCTACGTTACCTTCCTGCCTAAGAGCATCACTACCGCCATCGGTATCGGCGTTTCTGAGGAGTTGGGTGGTCATGTTTCGGTTTCGGTGGTCGTCATCATCGTAACAGGTGTGCTGGGCAACATCTTTGCCGAGAAATTCCTGAAGCTTCTCTCCATCAAAGAGCCTATTGCCAAAGGTATCGCCATCGGCTGTTCTGCCCATGCGCTGGGTACGGCAAAGGCGATGGAAATGGGTACCATAGAGGGAGCCATGAGCAGTCTGAGCATCGTGGTTTGCGGTGTGCTGACGGTTGTAGGATCATCTATCTTTGCTCTGTTTATGTAGAGGCAGATACAATAATATTTCCCTTTTTCCGTTTTTATAGATATGAAACGGAAAAAGGGATTTTTGTATATAATGGGTGTAGGGATGGCGATGAGCGCCCTGCTTGCCAGTTGTGCCGACGATGAGAGTTTCTCAACGTCGAGGGGAGATGTGCTCTCGTTTTCGGTAGATACGCTGAAGATGGACACCACCTTCTCGAATGTGCCTACGCCTACCCGAAGCTTCTGGGTTTACAACCGTACGGGCAAGGCTCTGCGCTGCCAGTCGGTGCGGCTGGAAAACGGTAACCAGAAGGGCTACCGGGTGAATGTTGACGGCTCTTATTTGGGCAGCGAAGTGGGATTCCAGACGCAGAATGTGGAGATCAGGAAGGGTGACAGCATACGTGTGTTTGTAGAACTGACTTCGGCGATGCAGAACAGCAAAGAGCCGCAGCTGGTGAGCGACAACCTGGTGTTTGCGCTGGAAAGTGGCGTGGAGCAGAAGGTGAACCTGAGGGCGTTTTCATGGGATGCGATGAAACTCAATTCGCTCGAGGTGAAGCAGGACCAGCTGCTGGAGAGCACGCTGCCGGTAGTGGTTTATGGCGGCATTAGGGTTGATTCGGCGGCTACGCTGACCATTGCTCCGGGCACCCAACTCTATTTCCACGAGAATGCGGGTTTGCAGGTGTTCGGTTCGCTGAAGATTGAGGGCGAAAAGGATAGGGAAGTGGTGATGCGGGGCGACCGACTGGACCACATGTTTGATTATCTGCCTTATGACCGCACACCGGGACAATGGCAGGGCATCAGACTGATGTCTTCGGCTCATGACTGCAGGATTTCGTTTGCTGATATTCATAGTGCCTACGATGCTGTGATGATAGAAGCGGGCGATGCTACGAAGCAGAAACTGCTCATCGAGAATGCCACGATTCATAACAGTCAGGGCTACGGTGTGAGGATTGATTCTGCCAAGGTGCAGGTTTACAATTCGCAGATAACCAATTGCTTAAACCATCCGCTCTATGTTGAGGGTGGCGATGTTGAGGTAAACGGATGCACCATAGCCCAGTTCTATCCGTTTGACGGGCGCCGCGAGTCTGCCATCGGTTTTGCCTCTCCGCTGCCTCGTTTTGAGGTGAGAAATTCGCTCGTAACGGGCTATCATGATGATGAGGTGGTCTGGGAGGCTCCGAAAGAGGAGGATGCCTTCAATTTCCTCTTCGACCATTGTGTGTTGCGCACGGAGAAGCTGGAGACGGACGACAGTCTGAAGTTCACCCATGTGGTTTATGAGGACATCAAGGATACGACGGTGTTTGCCGAGAAGCATTTCCGCCTTTTCGACACAGATAATCTGAAGTATGATTTCCATCTGAGCAAGGAGTCGGCAGCAATAGGAAAGGCAGCTGCCGAAACCCTGCCTGCAACCGACCGTGATGGTTTGCCGAGAAAGAAAGAGCAGCCTGCCGCAGGATGCTTTGAATATAGGGAGGAATAATGAGTATAAGGAGGAATAAGAAGAAAGCCCTACAGGAAAGTCTGCATGATGCAAACTTCCTGTAGGGCTTTTTCTTATATCCTGAGCCCTTTTTAGAAGTGGGCTCTGTAATCTTATTCCTTCATGTTCGAATCTACGAAGCTGAAGGGGAGAAGGTCTTTGATGCTGTCGAAGCAGTAGGTGCCGTTCTCGCCATAGAGCAGGATGCGTACGGGGCGCTGGTAGCGGTCTTCCATCTCCAGTATCACCTGGCGGCAGGCTCCGCATGGCGAGATAGGCGACTTGAGGAAACCGTTCCCGTTTCTCGCTGCTATGGCGAGCGTCAGGATAGGCTGGTCGGGATAGTTGCTCTGGGCACCGAAGATGGCGCTGCGCTCGGCACAGAGTCCCGACGGGAAGGCGGCGTTCTCCTGGTTGGCTCCAATCACTATTCTGCCGTCGCCCAGCAGCAGGGCTGCTCCCACATAGAAGTGGCTGTAGTTAGCATACGCATTGCTGGTGGCAGCCTTCGCCCTGTTAACGAGCTCCTGCTCCTGCTGGCTCAACTCTGAGAGCTGAGCCACCATGTATCTGATGTTTAGGTTTTGCTCTTTCATAGATATAATGTTTTTATGATTTCTTTATTTCGTGTAGAAGTCGATGAGGTCCTGCAGCGCCTTCTTGCATACTGCACAGAATTCCGGCGTTTCGTTGATGCGCATACGGCAGTCCTGCACACCGCGGTAAACGCCCTTCAAGCTGTATCCGGCACCTTCGAAGACACCCACCTTGCTCACCGCCTCCTTCTCTTTCTTTGAGAGCGGAGTAGGAATCTTGGTCTTCTTGTCTATCATGTTCTCCCATTTTCCGTGGAAATCGGCAAGGGTAGTGATGTTCTTCTCCCAAGGCTCTACATCGTGAGGATACATCGGTATCTGCTCCTGCTCGTAGGCGTATTCATCGGCAAGTCCGGCAAAGGAATGGCCAAACTCATGCACCACTACCGGCTTGAACCATTTCTGGTGGCAGGTGGTGAGATTGTATGAATTGAGGATGCCGCCACCGCCATACTTATCCGAATTTACCAGCACGATGATGTGCTCGTAAGGGGTACCTGCCAGCCAGTTGTGCAGGTCTTTGAGATGCAGGGTGGTAAGGTAGCGGTCGCTGTAGAAGGTGTCGAAATGAGAGCTGAGGGCGGTCTCGTGCCAGATGCCCTGGGCTGGGATGCTAGGTCCGCTCTGCTTGGATGGCGATTTTACGGCTACGATGTTGAAGCGGTCTCTCATGCTCTTGAAGGGTTCGTGGGCGAAGATGGCCTCTGTAGCCTCCTGCGCATCTTTCAGGAAGACAGGCATCTCTGCATCGGTATAGCCTTCAGCCACGTATGCGATGTGGATGCATCGGGTGGTGTCGGCAGCCTGCTGCAGGGTGACGTATGGTGTAGGCTTGTTGCCTTTCTGATGAATCAGAATGTCTTTCGGCGCTACCTGGTGGGTGAGCGTGGTGGTTATCTCGCGGCGGTTGTTGCGCAGGTCGAGGGTGATGTCTACGGTATCTTTCGGCATCGGAACGAGGAATACGTTCTCGAAACTCTGCGTGTTCTTCTCTGCCTCTGGATAGGAGAGCCATTCCTGGAAGAGGGTGGAGAAGGAGTTGCGGTAGATGATTTTGCCCGAGCGGTGGTCGCGTACGGTTATCTGTCCGTTGCCCTCTACCGGGAGTTCGGCCAGCCGCTGCCGTTTGCCGTACCAGCGTGGCATTACGTTGAGTTCGTCTACGGCTATCATCTGCTGCTTCTGGTTGCCGGCAAAGGTATAGTCTACCCGCAGCGTCTTGTCTGTGAAATAGTCGTCAAAGTTTTGCGCCTTTATTGTGCCGGGCGCCATCAGCATCGCCAGGGTGGCGAGGGATAATATCATTCTCTTCATTGTATTTTCATTTAAAATTCACATTCACATTTCTCACCGAATCACCAAGTGACCGAATCACTAATCACTTATCTCACCCTCAGTCTTGTTCCTACGCTTACCGGGATGTTAGGGTCGAGATGGTTCATCTTGTAGAGTTTCTCCAGTCGGATGCCATACTTCTGCGAGATGGTGTACATGCTTTCGCCCGGCTGTATCACGTGAGGGCGCTTCTTATACTGCTTAGGTGCCTTGGAGCGTTTCTTTTTCAGATAGATGATGTCGCCCTTGTGCAGCACGGCGTGCTTGTTGCGCTCGTTGTAGCGAGCCAGTTTGCGCCAGCTGATGCCCACCTCCTTGCCTATACTCTTGAAGGTGTCGCCTTCGCGGGCATAGAGATAGTAATTCTTGTTGAAGATATGGATAGGGTGCAGCAATCCTTCGGCGTTTACAGGCTGGTCGGTACCGCTGTGGGTAGCCATGAAGCGGTCGTAGCGCTTGGCCTTGTCATACTGGTTGAGCTTGTAGAGCTCTATAATCTGTATCAGCTTGCTGGCATACTGCGGGTTGGTGGCGTAGCCGCAGGCTTTCAGTCCGCGAGCCCATCCCTTGTAGTCGTGCAGCGAGAGTTCGAAGAGGCGTGCGTAGCGTGGCTGGCGCGCCAGAAACTTGCTGTGGTCTTCATAGCTGTCTCTTGCGTCCTGGTATACGCGGAAGCATTCGCCCCGGGCATCATCGTCGTGGTACTGGGTTGGGCCCGTCCAGTTGTGACATTTTATGCCGAAGTGGTTGTTGCCCTGGCGTACGAGGTCGCTCCTTCCTGCCGCACTCTCAAACAGTCCCTGTGCTAGGGTGATGCTGGCTGGAATGCGGTAACGGAGCATCTGCTCGATGGCAAGATCCTTATACTGATTGATATATGTCTGATAGGACTGGTTCCACTTCATCTGTGCGCCCATCGGGAGGCAGCAGAGCAGAGCGAGCCCTAAAATGTTTGCTTTTAGATGATTCATTCTGCAAAAATATAAAAAAAAACGGATAAATCGCGGTTTATTACAAAATTTTTAATATCTTTGCACAAAATATGACATACAAATGCAGGGGCTATCTGTCTCTTCTGAGAGAAACTGACTTGTTTTGTAGAAATAATGATTTTAATAATGAAAACTCGTACAAAAGTAATTATAGCTATCGGCTCTAACAGAAATCAGGAGGAGAATGTGTTGAAGGCGCATGAATATCTGAGATGTATGTTCAAGAACAGCCTCTTCGGTCCGCGCATGTGGACTGAGCCTATCGGACTCGAGAATTCAGATAAGTTTCTGAATCAGGTGATGTTGGGGGAGACCATCTGCTCTAAGAAGTCTGTGCTTGCCGCGCTGCGGAGTGTGGAGCAGAGATGCGGACGCAGAACCCATAGTCCTTATCGTAAGGTAGATGTTCCGCTGGATCTCGACCTTCTGCTCTATGGCGATGAGAAATTGCACGAAAGCGAGTGGGAGCGTGATTATATTCAGAGTTCTATCAGCTACCTCGAAGAGAAGGATGCTAAGAGATAATGATTTTGGCACGGAAAAAAAATAAACGGGAAACCCGAATCTGGTATGTAGATTTACAATACCGGATTCGGGTTTTCTGTTGTAAGATTGAGTTCTATCACTCTTCCTTCTTTCAGCGACTTCTGCACGTTGATGATGCGCTGGTTGCTGCTGCCCCTGAAGAAGAGGTCTTCATCGCGCAATGCCTGTACGAAGGGGCCGTCTACCAATACATCGATTTGGCGGAGGAGTTCCAGCTGCTCGGGATTCTTCACGAGGTTTTCGAAGAGATAGCCCGTAAAGCACCAGATGCTCTTGCTGCTCTGCTCCCTGATGGCGCGTGCCAGCTCGGCAAAGCCCTTTGCCTGAAACATAGGGTCGCCGCCCGAGAAGGTGACGTTGGCGAAGGGGTCGCTCATGATTTCCTTCATCAGCTCGTCGGTAGAGGTCATCGTGCCGTGGCTGATGTCCCACGACTGCGGATTATGGCAGCCCGGACAATGGTTGGGGCATCCCGCACAATAAATGGATGTGCGGAAGCCCGGACCGTCTACCATCGTATCATGTACGATGCTTAATACGCTAATCATTTTTACTTTTCTCCTCCGATATGGGTTACTCGGTCGTGGAGCTCGGCAAGCTTGCCGCTGTTCCAGCGGTCTGTAGTACCTACTAGATAACCGGTGATGCGCTGCAGCTTGTCTATGTGGTGGCTGCCACACTTAGGACAAACCTCGAGGTGGGCGTCAGCATTCTCGTAGCCGCAGTCGAGACAGCGGTTGCGGTTGTGGTTTACTGAGCCGTAACCCATGTTGTACTTATCCATCATGTCTACCACGCTCTCGATAACAGAAGGGTTGTGGGTAGCATCGCCGTCAATCTCTACATAGAAGATGTGGCCGCCACGGGTCAGGTCGTGGTATGGAGCCTCGATCTGTGCCTTCTTCAGGGCTGTACACTTATAGTATACAGGCACGTGGTTAGAGTTGGTATAATAGTCGCGGTCTGTAATGCCAGGGATGACGCCAAACTGCTTTCTGTCCTTCTTAGTGAACTTACCGCTCAATCCCTCGGCTGGAGTGGCCAGGATAGAGTAGTTGTGATGATACTGCTCGCTGAACTCGTTGGCACGGTCGCGCATGTAGGTAACAATCTTCAGTCCCAGCTCCTGTGCCTTCTCGCTCTCGCCGTGGTGCTTGCCGATGAGGGCAACCAGGCATTCTGCCAATCCGATGAAGCCGATACCCAGGGTTCCGTGGTTGATGACGCTCTCGATGGTCTCTTCCGGCTTCAGGTTTTCTGCGCCTACCCAGAGATACTTCATGAGCAGAGGGAACTGCTTGGCCATCGCCGTCTTCTGGAACTGGAAGCGCTCGTCGAGCTGCTTGGCTGTGATGTCGAGGATATTGTCGAGCTTGGCAAAGAACATGTCGATGCGCTGCTTTTCGTCTTCGATGCCCATGCACTCGATGGCGAGCTTCACGATGTTGATGGTAGAGAAGCTCAGGTTACCGCGGGCGATGCTGGTCTTCTCGCCCCAGCGGTCTTCGAACACGCGGGTACGGCAGCCCATGGTTGCAATCTCCCACTTGTAGCGCTCCGGATCATCAGCACGCCACTTCTCGTTCTGGTTGAAGGTGGCGTCGAGGTTCAGGAAGTTAGGGAAGAAACGGCGGGCTGTTACCTTGCACGCCAGCTTGTAGAGGTCGTAGTTTCTGTCCTCAGGCAGATAGTTTACGCCTCTCTTCTTCTTCCATATCTGGATAGGGAAGATGGCTGTTTCGCCATTGCCTACGCCCTGATAGGTGCTCTGCAGGATTTCGCGCATGATGCAGCGGCCCTCGGCGCTGGTATCGGTACCGTAGTTGATGCTTGAGAATACTACCTGGTTACCGCCGCGGCTGTGGATGGTGTTCATGTTGTGGATGAATGCCTCCATCGCCTGATGCACGCGGTTTACGGTCTTGTTGATGGCGTGCTGCTCCAGGCGTTCGCGGCCCTGCAGTCCGTCGAGCGGCTTCTCTATGTAGTCGTCGATAGGAGCATCATAGAGGTTGCTCAGGTCTTCGCCTGTCAGCTTCTCCAGGTTCTTCACCTCTTCCTGGTACGACATGCGTACGTATGGAGCCAGATAGAAGTCGAAGGCTGGGATGGCCTGACCGCCGTGCATCTCGTTCTGGCAGGTCTCGAGAGAGATACAAGCCAGCACGGCTGCGGTCTCGATGCGCTTGGCTGGACGGCTTGAACCGTGACCGGCTGTGAATCCGTGGTTCAGAATCACGTCGAGCGGATGCTGCACGCAGGTGAGACTCTTTGTAGGGTAATAGTCCTTATCGTGAATATGTATATAGTTGTGCATGACGGCGTCGCGTACATCCTCTGAGAGGAGGTAGTCGTCGACGAATGGTTTAGTGGTTTCTGAAGCGAACTTCATCATCATGCCGGCTGGTGTGTCGGCATTCATGTTGGCGTTTTCACGGGTGATGTCGTTGTTCTTGGCATTGACGATGCTCATGAACACGTCGCGTGTCTTCGCCTTGCGGGCGATGTTACGCTGGTTACGGTATGCGATATACTTCTGGGCAACATCTTTGCGGGCACTCTTCATGAGTTCCAGCTCGATGGCGTCCTGAATGGCCTCAACGCTCATCTGGCTCTTGCCGCGATAAGAGATGTGGTCGGTTATCTGCTCGATAAGAGTGGTATCTTCACCCTTGTCGGTGTGCAACATGGCCTTGCGAATGGCTGCCATGATTTTCTGTTCGTTGAATCCAACGATGCGTCCGTCACGCTTTACTACTGTCTGGATCATTTTAGTATTACTTTTACGATTAATGTTTAAATTACTTAGTATTAAGTCTTTATGACTTGAAGAGGTAGATATGTACCTCCTTTTGACATTGCAAAGATATAAAATATTTCTGAAAGTAATTACTTTTGGATGACTTTTTTATCGTTAAAAAATATTAAGTTACTGATAATCAGTAGGAAACAAAAATGTTTTGGAAAACTTTGACAAATTTCTGTTTTCCGAAACGTTTAAGTTGTTATCTATCAGCGTGTTGCGCATTTTGTGCGCTTGTGTGCGTTTTTCCCCTTGTTGTCTGTGTGCCGTGCAGGGGATGGAAATGAAAATCGCCGCAACGCCCGTGTATAGGGCATTGCGGCGATTCGGGGGTGATTATTTTGCTTGTCGCTTATAGTCGAGCGCAGCTCCGATGGCGGTGCAGAATTCCGAGTATTTCGGTATCCTGAACCTCACTCCGTAGAGTTTCTCCATGGCTGGGAACACCTCGCGGCATTGCGGCAGCAGGGTGAGGTTGCCGATGAGCACGAAATCCTTGATGCCCGATTCGAGCGATGAGAGGATGGTAGCCGAACCTATCGACTGCAGCACCATCCAGATGAGTCCCATGGCGATGTCTTCGCGCGAAGCGTTGGCCTTGGCGTTGCTGAAGAGCGATGCGGTGGCGTTCATCGGGAGTCCGGGCAGAGGCTTGGCGCTGATGTCGCCTATCAGCAGGTTTATCTTGCTCACGTCGCCGTCCTTGGCGAGGTTGATAATCTGCTTGATGTCATCGGTCTTGAGCATGATGCGGCTCAGTCCTGCCAGGGTTCCGCCGCCTATGCCGATGCCTCCGATGTGCCTTATCTCGTTGTCATCGCATTTTACGAGCGATGTACCGGTTCCCATGCTCACCACGATCATGCGGTCGAGCTTGCTCTCATATCGGGCGCCCAGTCCGTCGGCCACGAACTCCTCGCTCTTCGAGGTAGGCAGTCCGTAGATGGGCTCGTCGATATAGGCTGAACCTACGCCTGTGAGCATCACCTGTTCTACATCGCTCAGCGCAATCTTGTTGTCGTGAAGATACTTGCCGAAGGCTCCGTAGAGCGAGGTGATAGGGTCGGTGGCCTTGATGCGGATGGGGCTTACCACCACGCCGCTTTCATCGATGCCCACAATCTTGGTCGTAGAGATGCCTACGTCGATTCCTATAACAATCTTTTTCATTCCTTTATATATATATATAATAATGTGTATTTTCGCAGATGATGCCCTTCTAGAGCACGCCCATCTTGCAGAAGGTGATGAGCACGGCGTAGCCCACTAGTATGCTCAGGATGCCCACCGTGAGTCCTGCCTTCACCATGTCGCTCTGCTGGATAAGGCCGGTAGAGTAGGCGATGGCGTTAGGAGGGGTTGAGATAGGCAGCGACATGGCGCAGCTGGTCGATACCGCTACTCCGATGAGGATGGTAGAGGTGCCGCCGATGGTATTGAGCTTGTCGCCCATGCCGGCGCATACCACCGTGAGGATTGGGATGAGCAGGGCAGCGGTGGCGGTGTTAGAGATGAAGTTACTCAGGATGAAGCATACCAGTCCGGATACGATCATGATGACCAGCGGATTGAATTCTGCAAACGGAATGCTCTTCACGGCTGCCTCGGCCAGACCTGTGCCGTTCATCGCCAATCCGAGGGCGAATCCGCCTGCCACCATCCAGATGACAGCCCAGTCAATCTCCTTCAGGTCCTTGGCTGTAACCACTCCCGTAAGGGCGAATATGGCGATAGGGAGCATGGCCACGGTGTTGGCGTTGATGCCCAGCTGCTTGCCGAATACCCAGAGCACGATGGTTGCAAGGAAGGTGACGGCCACTACCGTGGTGCGCCAGTTGTGCTGCATGTTGCCCTCGATGTTGAGCTCGATGGTCGTGGCAGAGAACGGGAACATCTTGCGTATGATGATCCATGCCATGAGGAGCATGATGAGCACCATAGGGACCATGATCAGCATCCAATCGCCGAAGCTGATGCCCAGGTTGAGTCCTGCTGGGTCGTTCAATACCTTGAAGGCGAAGGCGTTAGGCGGTGTTCCGATAGGGGTTCCCATACCGCCCAGGTTGGCTCCGATGGGTATGGCCATGGTGAGCGCCACGCGGCCCTTGCCCGAAGGCGGCAATGATTTGAACACCGGTGTGAGAAAGGTGAGCATCATGGCGGCGGTGGCTGTATTTGAGATGAACATCGAGAAGATGCCGGTGATGAGCATGAAACCCAGCAGCACGTTCTCAGAACGCTTGCCGAATGGCGCAATCAGGGCCTTCGCCATCATCACGTCGAGTCCGCTCTTGGTAGCGGCTATGGCAAGTACGAAACCGCCCAGGAAGAGGATGATGGTAGGGTCGGCGAAGCACGCCATCACACCCTGATAGTCGAGCAGCTTGCCCATCTCTGCCTCCGAGCCTTGCATGATCTTAAAGGCGGAGTCGCTGACGAAGAACAGCAGCACGAAGATGATCACTACGCTGGTAGCCCATGCCGGTATGGCCTCGGTGAGCCAGAGCATCACAGCCATGACGAAGATGGCGATGACGCGCTGCTGCACGATGGTTAGCCCCTCGATGCCAAAGCTATCGATGGGCAGGTTCCAGACGATAACGGTAAGCAGAGCCGTTATGAGAAACAGCAATGCTTTCTTGCGATTAAAATCGCCATTCAATACTTTCTTTACAGTTTCTTGCATTATCTTTCTGTCTTAAGGATTATTTTCTTGCAAAAATACGTGTTTTTTTTGTATTTAGCAAGTTTTTTTGCAGAAATAGTGAAAAAAATGCCGAAAAATGTTGTTATTTCAAGAAAAAATGCTATATTTGCAGTGGATTCACCGATAGCGGCTATCGGTGATGCCGAAAACTTGGAGCACCCGGAAGGGTGATTCAGCGAACCTAATATTGTCTAATCAATTAAAAGGAGATAAGGAAATGAACAAGTCTGTAGTATTTATTATCATCCTGCTCGTGATAGTTCTCTCTATCATTGTATCGCAGTACTTCCACAAGCGTCACCATGAATATAAGATGGCAGACATCGAGAAGGCTATCCGCAAGGCTTATCCTAAGGGTGTAGGCTCGATAAGCAAGGAAGAACTGGTAACAGCTGTGAAGAAATACTTCCACTGTTCGGCGAAGGAGGCTCATTATATAATAGGTGTAGCCCGCCGCAAGAAGCTGGTTGATATCGCTGCAGACTATGTTACTATCATGTTTTGAAATAAGATAAGAACATTATATACGTTTTAGCCGTGAGGCTAGGATTCGATTTAGTTTGAAAAAAAGTATTATTTATTTGAGGCACAAAGGATTGTTAGCGACATGCTGATTTCGAAGGGGTTATGTGTGGGTTAGCATGTTGTGTTCGGGACGTCTGGTAAATTGCCTTCTATCTAAATTGCCAGACAAAGTTTACCCTCCCTAGGACTTTTTAAGACCTGGGGAGGGTTTTAGTTTTCAGGCTCAGCACCTTTTATTCAAGTCCATCGCCGCCGGTTTCGCTTCCGGTTCCGCCAGTAGAATCGCCGCCCGATGGGGTGTCGCCTCCGGATGGATTATCGCCGTCGGATGGGGTAGTAGGAGGCGTATCGGTAGAGGTAACCTGCTTCACCACCTTGCCGTTTCTATCGTAGCAGGTGATGTTGACGGAAGTCTCTTCGAGTTCCTTCTTGATGTCGGTGTTAGGTACGAAGATGATGTATCGGCGGGTGATGAGGTTGGCGCTCACCTTGTTCACATCCTCTACGGCGGTAGAGTTAAGACCGAATCGGAGGCTGCCCAGTCCTGGCACAGCCACGCTGTGGCCCTCGGTGGCCCATGCAGCAATCACTTCGCCTATGGCCGACCATCCGGCGTTGATTACCGACTTAGGCAATCCGCTGCGAACGGCGGCTTCTTCTATCACCTTCGTGGCGTTGAGCTGGCTGTAGAGTTCAGCCTGCATCACGAATGCCCACTTTTGCTTACCTTTTTCGAACGCTACGTTGCGCTCAATTGCTTTTACTTTAATACCCATAATTCAAATCGTTTTTTTAATGGTTAAACAAATCAGTTTACATGCAGCTGGTAACGCCGAGCGTGGTGCCTACGGCAGTAAGTACAGCGATAATCACCTGCAAGATAGTTTTCCAAACTTCCTTTTTCATTTTCTTTTTCCTTTCTTTTTTTTAATGGTTCAACAATCAGTTTTTTTTAGTGGTTAATTCAGCCTATCTCTGAACGACAGTGCAAAGATACAACATTTTTCTCTGAAAAACAATAGTTGTCCCGAATCACGTGCATCCTTGTCCCGAATCACGTGCATTCATTCCTCATATCCCATTCTCTTCCGCCTAATTTAACCGCCATTAATTTAATGGCCATTAAATTAAATGTTAAATCCGTTAACATTATATGGCATGTTTTGCCTTTCCAACTGCGCCCCGATGCAGTCGGCGCTACGTCCCGACGTATCGCCATCTGCGTCGGGACGCAGATGGCGGTGCGTCGCCACGCAGTTTTGGGAGCATCGGGCGCACAGTTACTTGCTATGTGGGTTATCTGGTGGATAGGAGGAAAGGCAAAAATGTGAATGTGAATGTGAATTTGAAATGTTTTTCAATGTTACCTGAAGGAGAAGCGTATAATCGTGTTTAAGTAATAGTAGCCATTATAATAGGTTCATATTATATATATAATAAGGTACGCGCGCGAGGACTGAATTTCATTCACAATATCCAATTAAAGGAATGGATGGAACAACCCGATACATTAATTTACATTTCAAATTCACATTCACATTCACATTTTGTTTTGATGGTTTTATGAAAAAAAGACAATTTGGTAAAAATAATTTTGAATTTATTTGTTTATTCGGGGAAAAAGTGTTACTTTTTTAGTTGCTATGGAAAATAACTTTCATGGTACAACTTAAATCGCAAGCCAATGACTGGACGAACTAAAAACAGCACAGAAAAGACTTCTTTTGTTGTCTTCAAGTATGATTTCTGCAAAAGCCGGAATCTTTCAAGTATCGAGGGTACTCTACCCTTGGATTTTCTCGAAATGTCATCGCCTGAAAAATATCAGGAATGTCAGACTGGTTTTGAGAAGGTAATGGACAGTTTGCTGAAAAGCAAGAAAATGACTTTGGTGGAATCACGGAAGAATGAGGAAGACGTTATTCACGACAACCGAATATTGGGATTTCGCGAAGGTGTGGCTGTGCTGGATGTATGCGCAGACAAAAAAGAATTTTATTGGAGTAACTTTAAGGAGAATGAAATTCACAACCAGCCTTTCTGTAAGGTAATCATTGATAATCGCCCCAACAGAGGTTTCCTTTTTGTGGAAGAATCTAGAATCTTCGGCGGCAAAAGGGGACAGGACAAGGTGGTGGCTCTTCTGCGTGATAATATCAACAGGGTGGCGAATCAATATGGCTGGAATATGGTGATTTCTGCCAAGTTGCCACCTGGTGATTTCTTTGATGCCGTGGCTGAAAGAATCAAGGCTGGCTGCAGACCAAAGGCTGTGGTGTTTTCTTTTCCTCGCCATCAGTCTCTCAGCGATGCGCCATATTCCTTTGTCATGCAATTACAGATGCAGCAGTCATTAATGGAGTGTCTCAATGCCAGTATGTATGAGGTAAAATTTGGTACAGATAAAGGTAAGCAGTTGCACTTAGACAAGGCAAACAGAGACATAGCCTTGATGGTGAACCTGTGCAGCAAGGAAGATTACGGCATCAAGGTATATTATTGGAAAGGTCCGTGCACCTCTTCCCGTTCGCTGAAACGAACCAAGGTGAAAATCTCCGATGTTGAGATTGTTGCTCTGGTTAATGGAGATGCTGTCTGTTGCGATTGTCATGGGAATTCTCAGTTTGCTTTGATCAATTCTCTTGATGTGATTCTTGATGATTTAAATGGTTACGACGATGAGGTTATTTAAGATGAAGACCAGACAGATGGTAGATAAATCTTTTTCGCAACACATGATTTATCAGGTTTTCAGAGCCATCACCCATGATATCTTCAATGATAAGACGTGGTTTCCTACGTCCAGATGTTCATGCGAGGATGTTTTTTATGAGGTATTCTGCATCGTAGACAAAATGATGTTTTCGCATACCGATACCGAGAGCCGCCTTGCCTTTGTGGAAGGAATAGGGCAATATGAAAAAAACTATGTTGACGAGGATGAGTATGCTACAGCTCAGGAAGAGCGGCAGAGAATCGTATTTGTCATCTTGTATATGGCAGCTGTGATACTTCAGATGATGCCTTTGGAGTCGAAAGTGTTTCAATTTTGCTCAATGATTATGGGGCAATGGAGAGGCTACGTAACTCAGGAGTTTTCTCAGCGTTGCCTCGGAGCAGTCGTGAAGAACCATGAGGTGGTTGAGCGGCTGGCAGCCAATATCGGTTATTATGGCGAGGATGGTTTCTTCGTTTCATCTCAGATCAATGAACTGATGCGCCAGAACAATGATGAAGATTATCTGCACGGATTCGAGCCTGAACAGAAGAGAACATTGGAATTGGAAGTGACAGACGATGAGCATCAGGAAAACGGCGGGCAGGAAAAAACGGAAGAAGAAAATAAGGAGAAATGGGGCGACTTGAGCCAGGGAGAAAGAGTAAAGCGAGCCTTGCAGAAGATGATAGACGAGAAGGCTATTCCTTTGAAGAAAGACTATGCCCTGATTATGGAGGCGCTCTCTGAAATCAAAGATTTTGATGGCAAATTTGATAATGGCGCATCTTTCTGCAAGTATCTTACAGGGAAGCTGAAAATGCCTTCCGACCTGACCAATGCCAGTGTCATCTCCAAGCGTTTCTCCAAAATGCGTGGCGAATTTCCCAACTGGAGTTTTGATGATGTAAGAGATCCTAACGCCCGGGAGGAACTCAACAATATCGCAAAGCGTTTTGTTTCCATCTACCGTAAGGGACAGTAGGAAGCGGGGAAATGATTGCTTCTTGTGAGTGTTGGCAAGTTTTAGATGGAATGTTAAAAACGTAAAATAGAGCAAGTTTTAGGCATATTCTACGTTTAACAATAGAATAGGTTTAATAAACAAATTTGGATATGAAGTATTTTGTAAAAAAATCAGTCTTACTACTGTTGGTAGTCTTGGCTTTTTGTGCGTGTGACAACAGTAATGACAATGGTGAGGTTATTCAGCCGAATCCACATCCACAGTCATTGAAAACTGTCGTCAATTATACTGGCGAAGTAGAGTTTGTGGTGGATGCGCCACAAATTCGTGAGGATATAGAGCAGGATTTGAAGGCAAACCCTCCTTTTGGAGGAAGCAAGAAATATCAGTTTATCATAAAAAGTCACTCGACGCTTCCTGCTTTTATGCTATATGCGGTGAATCCTGAGGACGATAAGTCTGCTGACGGATATATACTGGACATCGCTGGTAGAGTGGAGAGTAATGACAATTATAGATTGTTCCCTGCCGCATCTGCAAATGCTTGGTATAAGATGGATATTGTGCCTGTCGACACAAAGGATGGCAAGCCTGTTGCAACATACGATGTGTTTATGCATCAAGATATTCCTTCTTCTTTGGTTCATAGCAAGATGTATTTCTGTGAAGACCTTACGGCAGAATATCGCCAGAAGTTCCCTAATGAAGACATTCATGCCGTGGTTCGCCGTTTGGTTCTTTCTTATGTCAGTGTGGGTGATATTATAAAGGAATAGGAACATATCTGAACAGAAGAATTTTTAGAAATAATACAGTATCAGCACTTTTTGCTTCGTTTGCAAGCAGAAAGTGCTTTTTTTATGCCTTCAGATGAGCTGGAGGCTTAGCGGAAGGCTTAGTTGCCGGCGATGAGGCTTAGTAGGAGGCGAACCGGCAGGACGCCTATTGCCGGGGAGGCTTTTTTTCCTTACTTTTGCATACAGAAATAATCAATGATTGGGATTATGGAAAAAGGAAAGAAAATACCTCCACAGGAAGCGTCTCGGACTAATCCAGTGGCAAAGCCTGAGGATACCAAGGGCGGAATCAATAACAAGGTATCATCTGGGTTGATAGGAAAAAAGCTGGCTGAACAGGCTGAAGAGAATGAAGAGATGCCCATGCATCACCTGATTGCCGATAAGGATTATCCGTCGGGCATCAGAGAATGGATGATCACTTCGCCTTCTGACCTCAAGTATCCTACGCTGGTGGTGGCTGCTGCCATGCTCAGCGTTTATCTTACACGTGTCAGAATACAGTATGTGTATGATAATCAGGGAGAAAAATCGGCCATCGTGTTGCAGGTCATCGTAGAGGGCGAGCAGTCGAGCGGAAAGTCGTTTGCCAGATACATCATGCGTACCCTGATGAAACCTTTCATCGAGCGCGACAGCGAAATGAGAGCCAAGGAGCAGGAGTATGCTGCCCTGAAGCGGCGCCAGGGAAAGAAGGACGGCAAGCTGCCACCCGAACCGAAGACCGACATCACCATCCTGCCCGAAACCGTATCGCTCACCATGTTCATCAAGCGATGCGATGCAGCCGTCAAACTTTATGGTGCTCCGAAGACGCTCTTCGAATTTGCCGATGAGATTTCTGCCATCGTGCATTCTGCCAAGCGCCAGTTTGCCGACCTCTCGCAGGTTATCAAGACGGCTTATGATTTGGGCAGCGTATATGGTCAGGATTTCATGAGCGAATCCAGCTATAGTGCCATGGTAGATGCCTTGCTGTCGTTCGTTTTCTGCGGCACCCAGAGTGCGGTGAGCAGATATATGAACAAAGCTGCCATTGAGGGCGGTGCTGTAACCCGAACCATCTTATGCCCGCTCATCAGTCATCTGGGCGACAATCCACCTCAGTTTCAGGCGTTGACCGATATGCAGCGTAATGAGCTGGAGAATACATTGGATAAGCTCTTCGGGTTGTGCTACGAGGAAGATGGAAAATTCCATCAGGAGATAGAGGAAGATATGAGCTGGCTCTACAAGACGGTGGTAAAATGGTGTAACGACTGCCGCCAGCAGGTGGTGAAAACCATGTCCAAGTCGATGGATGTCTTCTACAAGCGCAGTTCGGTTTCAGCCTTCCGCATCGCTGCCCTCATGCAAGTGCTTTACAAAGTGGAAGGGAAGAAGAGCGAGAAGGAAATCCGGAAACTGGTTAGGCAGACCTATCTGGCTTGTGCCGACCGCATCTTGCAGAATATGTTGCAGCGGTGGGGCAAGGCTTTCGAGCAGATTTCTGCCGAGGGCGAAGGAGAGCCTTATCATACTGTAGACTATTTCAGCGAGTTGCCGCAGGAATTCTCTTATCAGTTCCTGGAGGAATTTCTGAAGCAGAAGGAGCTCAAGACGCCTGCCCGCAACATGGTATGCAACTGGCGCAGATGGGGATGGCTCGAAAAACCAGCAAAGGGCGAGGATAGAAAGGTGCTTAGAAAGACGCAGCAGAAAGGCACTATTGGTGATGGTAATATTAAAAAAGACAATTAGAAGATGGCAGAATATATTGATTCAAATACGCTCTCTAAACTTAGAGCTATCAGCATCCTGGAGGTTGCTGATGAATTGGGAATGGGTTTGCGGTATCATAATGCCCTTTGTATCAGTCATAATGATACCCATCCGAGTTTGCATTTCTGGACTTCCACCAACACTTGTCATTGCTTTGCATGCGGGTGGGGTGGAGATAATATCGACCTGGTGATGAAACGGGAGAATCTCTCTTTTTCGGAGGCTTGCCAATGGCTGTGCAGAAGATTCAATATCAGCGCCGGTAATCATTCTGCGGGAAGCCGTAAGGATGTGCTTCATCGGGATAAAGCTGTTGCTGAGCATAGAAAATCAGAATGTGATACGGACAGACTCAATCTCAGAGGCGAGTTTCAGCATAAGCCTGACGTAGATTATCTGATGCGTATGCTCATGGGTAAGAAACTGACAGATAAAGCCAAGGATTTCCTGTTCTATCAGAGAAAGCTGCGCCCGGAATATATCTATTGGTGTAGAGTGGTGAGCACAGATTTCTCCATTGCTGGCTATCGCTTTGGTGGAAAGTTTTTTGATGGTCCTTCCCTGTTGATTCCCTATTATGACGTTCATGGCAATCTGCTGACGGTTCAGAGCAGATATCTGGGAGATAAGACTGAAGAAAAACCGCGGTTTAAGTTTGCACCAGGTAGCAAGCCGATGGTATATGGGATGCAGATCTTGCCGCAGGTGACAGAAAAAGAGCCGTTGGTTATTACCGAGGGTTGTACCGACTGCTGGAGCGCTATGTCTATGGGTTACAAGGCAATAGCCATCCCGAGTGCTACGCTTTGTAATGAAGAATGTCGCAATCTTTTAGCGGGAAGGAATCTTCACATGTGGCCTGATCAGGACAAACCGGGCATCGGTCTTTATATGAAACTGAAGGAAATGTTCCCTCAGCTGGTGTACCATCAGTTGCCGGAAGGTTGCAAGGATTTGTCTGATTATTACCAGTCGTTTTACGTTCAGAAAATGTGAAAGTGAATGTGAATTTCAAATGTTTTTCTATTGTTGTTTTTAAGTTGTTACGTGTTATGATGAAGTTGTTTTTAAATCGTTTTCGTAGAGATCATGGCGCCATTGTTGGTCGTCTTAGTCAGGAAGTAGTTAATCGCCAGGGTATCGTTGTAGGCCATCAGTACATTTGTGATACGATGGAGCGCGAGGGTGGCTGTCTGGAGCCGGGTGAATATCACATCATGGTGGCTAAATGCAAATGCTTCGCCCGCCAGATGCTTTTCCTCGAACCGATAAGGGATGATTCTTCTTCATCTTCCTCTCTTCCTCTCCCCGAAACCTGCAAGCTTTGCCGCATGGAGCGCAAGAGTCATGAGTTCGGGTGTCTGCAAGAACTTTATGCCCTTCCTTGTCCCATGATGCAGCCGGGCAATGGTCCGTTCCGTCTGCGCCAGGGTGGCATCCTCATCGGAGAGGCTCATGCTCCCGGCTTCGTACTCAAGAGTCAGGAACGCTTCCTCCAGCTCTTCGACCGGGTGAAGAAGGCGATGGTCAGGGGCAGCGAGGTAGTGGTAGTGATAGAATAGAAAATGGGGGGTAAGGGACATCTTGGCAAGAAAAACTGCATTTTCTCGGTTTCCCAGAAGTTTCATTGCGTAAAAATCATCATATTATTTTCAATTATTCTTAGTCCTTATAATCTACCTTGATCACGATGACGCGGATGGTCTGGATAACCTCTCTTGCAGCCACATTTCTGTGCTGGATTATGACAGCAGGTATGCGCACCGGCGACCATCGATGTACTGAATAAAAGGGCTATGCCACAGATAATCTTCTTCATTTTGACTTATTAAATTGTAGTGTTAGTTAAATTTGAGGGCAAAAGTACAAAGAATATTCGAGAAAACAAACGGAAAATGGAGATTTCTTCGTATCTTTGCACACATATTTTGTAAGATTATGAAGAAACTGTATATTCTTTTGTGTGGGGCAACGGCGGCCCTGCTGATGGCGGCATGCCAGGGAGGAAAGACGGCTGCTGCTGATGCTGAGGCTGGCGATACCCTGGAGATGAAGTACGCCAAGTTGCTCACCATCGTGAAGCATGGCGATGTGGAAGAGACTTCCGATGCAGCAGAAGGTGTTGATTATCAGTATACTGAGGCTATCATCGCCAACCCCTGGAAGGTGGGAACGATGCTGCATCGCTACATCCTGATTCCGAAGGGAGAGGAGGGGGATAAGACGGTGGCGATGCTTGCCAGAAGGCACAGCACGGGGGCGAGATGCACTACCGATACCGTGCGTACACCGGTGGAGAGGAGTGCCGTTTTCATCGCTCCCCATTGCCAGCTGATGTACGAAATGGGCTGCCAGCAGGCCATCCGTGGTGTCTGCGATCTCGATTACATCAATATTCCGGATGTAAAGAAGAGGGCTGCTCTTTCCGGGAATACTTCTGCTCAGAATCCTATCGAGGATTGCGGTTCGAGCATGGCACCCGACATCGAGCGCATCATCGCCCTGAACCCCGAAGCCATCCTACTTTCGCCTTTCGAAAACAGCGGAGGATATGGCAAGCTCGACAAGCTGCACGTGCCCATCATCGAGGCTGCCGACTATATGGAGTCTTCGCCACTGGGCAGGGCGGAATGGATGAAATTCTACGGCATGCTCTTTAAAAAAGACGGGAATGCACCGAAGACCGCTCTTGCTGCATCTTGCGAACCAAAGGCAGATTCGCTCTTTGCGAAGATAGAAAAGGAATATCTGAAGCTGAAAGCTGAGGCAGCCGGGTATCCGAAGGGCCTCTCCATCCTGACCGAAAGAAAGACGGGAAATGTATGGTATGTGCCTGGAGGTCAGAGTACTATCGGTATTCTGCTGAAGGATGCCAACGCCCGTTATATCTTCGAGGACGATGAACACAGCGGAAGTCTGGCGATGAGTCCGGAGCAAATCTTGGCGAAGGGAAAGCAGGTGGATGTATGGGCGTTCAAGTATTTCGGTGGTGCCCCTCTGTCGCAGGCTCAACTGCTTCAGGAATATGACGGCTACAAGGCTCTTGCTGCCTTCAGCCGGGGTAATATCTATCAGGTAGATACCTCTACGGTACCTTATTTCGAGCTTACGAGTTTCCATCCCGAACTGCTGCTCAGAGAGTTCATCATCCTGGCTCATGGCGAGCGGTTCGGCAAATTGAGATTCTATAAGAAATAGGGCTTTAATCAGAGATTTTACAAGAAATAGTTTTAGTGAATGAAAACCATCGTTTTTGGGGCAATCGCCATTATCATACTGTTTTTCGCCAACCTGGCATGGGGGAGTGTAAACATCCCGTGGCAGGACGTGGGGGCGATTATTTCGGGCTCTCAGACTGACGAAACCTACCGCTATATTCTGTTGGAATCGCGACTGCCGGCGGCGATTGCCGCCTTGCTTTCGGGCGCAGCCCTCGCCACGAGCGGCTTGCTCCTGCAGACTGCCTTCCGCAATCCTCTGGCGGGTCCTGACGTATTCGGTATCAGCAGCGGAGCCGGACTGGCTGTAGCCATCGTGATGCTTGCCTTTGGCGGCAATATTGCCCTGGATGATTTAGGGGTAGGTTTTCTGGGCGATGCCGGCAACTATGCCATCGGCGGTTTCCTGGCTATCCTCATCGCTGCCTTTATAGGGGCTATGGTGGTGATGGGCATCATCACCTTCTTTTCTGCCATTGTGCGCAGCCATACGGTACTGCTCATCATCGGACTGATGGTGGGCTATCTTGCCAGCAGCGCCATCTCTTTGCTCAATTTCTTCAGCACGGCAGAGGGCGTGAAATCGTATATGGTTTGGGGCATGGGCAGCTTTGGCAATGTTTCGAGCCAGCAGATGATGTTCTTCATCCCGTTGGCCCTCATTGCCCTGGCTGCGTCTCTGCTCCTTGTAAAACCGCTGAACGCCATGCTGTTAGGCGAACAGTATGCCGAGAATCTGGGCTTCAACATCAGGCGTCTGCGCATCGTTCTGCTCATCATCACCGGTCTTCTTACGGCTGTGGTTACCGCCTTCTGCGGTCCCATCGCCTTCATCGGTCTGGCAACACCGCATATCGCCCGCCTCATCATCGGCACGGAGAATCATCGCCGTCTGTTGCCCGTCACGATGCTGATGGGTGCAGCCATTGCCCTTCTCTGCAATCTCTTCTGCACCCTTCCGTCGGACGGTGGCATCATCCCGCTGAATGCCGTCACCCCGCTGTTCGGTGCCCCCGTCATCATCTATGTTTTGGTGAAAAAGCGCATCTAATTGCATATAAAAAAGCGTTTCTAGTTCAAAGAGATGAACCGGAAACGCTTTCTTTGTTATACTATGTTTTACTTGCGGAAGTTCTGTTACTTATTCACGATATTAATCGGATTGCCCTCGAGGAATGCCTTTACGTTGGCGGCTACCTGCTTGTTGAGGCGCTCGCGAGCCTCGTAGGTGGCCCAGGCAATATGAGGGGTGAGGTAAGCATTAGGCTCGCCGAAGAGCGGATTCTCCTTTGATGGCGGCTCCTGAGCCATTACGTCGGCACAGTAGGCACCCAGACTGCCTTCGTGGAGGGCAGCAGCTACGGCCTCCTCATCTACCAGCAGACCGCGACCCGTATTAACCAGGATGGCGGTATCCTTCATCTTCTCCAGACTCTCCTTATTGATGAAATGATAGGTGTCATCAGAAAGCGGACAATGGAGCGAGAGAATATCGCTCGTGGCAAGCAAACCCTCCTTGCTCACCTTCTGGATCCACTCAGGCAGATCGCTCGAATTCTTGCTGGTGCAGGCACAGATGTTCATGCCAAACTGGCGGGCGATGTTGGCAACTTTCATGCCGATATTGCCCAGTCCCATGATACCCAGGGTCTTGCCGGCAAGTTCCATCAGTGGGGTATCCCAATAACAGAAATCCTTATTGTAAGCCCAGCGCTCGTTGCGGTTCTCCTGGGTATAATGCTCTACGCGGTTGGTTACGGCAAGGATGAGGGCAAAGGTCATCTGCGCCACGCTGTCGGTGCTGTAGGCAGGAATATTGGTTACGATGATGCCCTGTTTCCTGGCAGCCTCGATGTCTACCACGTTGAAACCGGTAGCCTGGATACCGATGTATTTCAGTTTAGGAAGCTGCGCCAGTGTCTCTGCATCTATCTGCACCTTGTTCAGAAGGATGATGTCGGCATCCTTGGCACGTTCCACTTTCTCTGCATCTGATGTGCGAGGATAAACTACCACCTCGCCCAGTTTCTCCAGAAGATGATAATCCAAATCTCCCGGGTTTGCGGCATAGCCGTCTAGAATAACAATCTTCATAAATTTTTCCCGTTTTCTGTTGTTATAAAATTCAAGACCCATCTGTCCTGACAAATCTGAGTCTGAGTTTATTTTAATGGGAAAAGCCTTCCCCTTGAGAAAGAGAAAGGCTTTTCCGTATGTATGGTTTATTCGTTCATCAAGTAGTTCTTGAATGATGCGAAATCCTTGGTCATCTGGATGCTCTTCTTCTCACCCTTCATGAATTCTGCAAGGCGTGCAGGAATCTCTATGTCGCTGTCAAGGATGCTGTCTACCTTCTCCTTGAACTTGGCTGGATGAGCGGTCTCGAGGAACACGCCAACCTCACCTGGCTTCAACTGCTCCTTCAGGGCGCGATAGCCGCAAGCTCCGTGAGGGTCAAGCACATACTTGGTTTCATTGTAGCACTGCTTCATGGTTTCTGCAATCTGCTCGTCCTTGTATGTAGCACCACCGATGTAGGCAGCGATGGCATCATGATCGCCCTTGTAGAGGTCGTAGATGCGGGCAAAGTTTGATGGGTCGCCTACGTCCATGGCATTGGCGATGGTCTGCTTGCTAGGTTGTGGATTGTACTTGCCTGTCTGCAGATACTCGTAGAAGATGTCGTTGGCGTTGTTGGCTGCGATGAAGCGGTGGATAGGCAATCCCATCTCATGACCGAAGAGTCCGGCTGTGATGTTGCCGAAGTTGCCGCTAGGCACGCAGATAACCAGCTTGTCGGCGAGACCCTTCTCCTTCATGCGGGCATAGGCATTGAAATAATAGAATGCCTGAGGCAGGAAGCGGGCTACGTTGATAGAGTTGGCTGAGGTGAGCTTCATGTGCTTGTTGAGCTCCTCATCCATGAACGCAGACTTCACCAGTGCCTGGCAGTCGTCGAATACGCCATCTACCTCGAGGGCTGTGATGTTCTGGCCGAGGGTAGTGAACTGGCTCTCCTGAATCTTGCTCACCTTGCCCTTAGGATAGAGCACGTAAACATGGATGCCGTCAACGCCGAGGAAACCGTTGGCAACAGCCGAACCGGTATCGCCCGATGTAGCTACGAGCACATTCACCTCTTCCTTGCCCTCCTGACGTACGAAGTACTGCAGGAGACGGGCCATGAAGCGCGCACCCACATCCTTGAAGGCGAGGGTAGGACCATGGAACAGCTCAAGAGAGTAGATGTTTGGCTCTACCTCGACTACAGGGCAGTCGAATGCCAGGGTATCATATACAATCTTCTTCAATGACTCGGCATCAACGTCCTCGCCAAAGAAGGCATCTGCTACCTTGTAGGCAATCTCCTGGAAGGAGAGTTTCTCGATGTTGTCGAAGAAATCCTGTGGCAACTTCTTGATGATTTCCGGCATATAGAGGCCACGGTCTTCTGCCAGACCTTTAACTACCGCCTTGTGAAGGTCGGCGATGGGTGCTTTCTTATTTGTTGAATAATATTTCATTTTTTACTTTGAACTTTGAGATTTGAACATTGAACTTTATGATTAGCTTTGGGGACTATCATGAAGCCGTTGATTTTAATTGATCGCCATGAAGGCATTCATGAATTCCTGCAGCTGCAGCATGCCGTAACCGCCACTCACGCAGCTTACCTCGTCATACTTCTCTACGCTATCCGGCTCCATGCCAGGGTAATAGATGATGAAAGGCACAGGCTCCTTTACGTGGGTACGGATCTCTACCGGAGTAGGATGGTCGGGGAGAACTGCGATGCATACCGGCTCGTCCCAGGTGCTTACCTCATCGAAGATAGGCTTGATGAGTCGCTGATCGAGGTTCTCGATAGTCTTCAGCTTCAGTTCCAGATCGCCATCATGACCTGCCTCGTCGCTCGCCTCTACGTGAACATAAACGAAGTCGTCGCCGTCCTTCAATGCCTGGATAGCTGCAGCTGCCTTGCCCTCATAGTTGGTATTGGCAAGACCGGTAGCGCCCTCAACGATGATGTTGCGCAGACCGGCGTAATGGCCGATGCCTCGAATCAGGTCTACGGCAGAAATCACAGAACCCTTCTTGATCTGTGGATACATCTGGGAGAGGGTGAGCATGTGCGGACGGTAACCGCCGCCCCAAGGCCAGATAAGATTGGCCATTCGTTCGCCACGCTCCTTGCGCGCCACATTGAAAGGATGGTTCTCCAGGAGTTCCTGACTCTCGAGAATCAGCTGGTTCAGAAGGTCGGCTGTATCACGACGGCTGATGTGACCCTCATCGCCTCCAATCTCCGGCAAGATAGGTTTCACCATCAGCTTATGCCATTCCTCGTTGGGATGATCATGAGGTGGGGCACAGTCGATATGCTTGTTTCCGTGCTTCACCACCAGAAGATGGCGATACTGGATGCCGGTAACAAACTTGACATCAGGATATTTCTTGCCGAGGGTATCGTTGAGATACTTGATGAGCACATCCGCATCTTCCGTTTCCAGGTTACCACCGTTGTGGGTGATAATCTTGCCGTCCTGCACATTGATGATGTTGCAGCGCAGGGCAAGGTCGGTAGGCTCCAGTTCATAGCCGATGCTGGCAGCCTCGAGCGGTCCGCGTCCTTCGTAAACCTCGTTCTGGTCGTAGCCCATGATAGAACTGTTAGCTACCTCAGAACCCGGATGGAATCCATCTGGCACGGTAACGAGTCTTCCTGTCTTGCCCTTCTTGGCAAGCATATCCATATAGGGTTTATTGGCGTATTGCAGGAGTGTCTTTCCACCCAGTCTTTCTACCGGGTGGTCAGCCATTCCGTCGCCAAGAATGATAATATGTTTCATCTCTTCTTTTAATGTTAAGTGTTAAATGTTAGCGATACTCATGATGTTGGCGAATACACCGGCAGCAGTTACGCTGGCTCCGGCACCATAGCCCTGAATCATCATAGGGTATTCTTTATAGCGCTCGGTGGTGAGCAGCACGATGTTGTTGGAACCTTCCAGATTGTAGAACGGATGCTCTGGACCTACAGCCTGCAAACCTACGCTAGTCTTGCCGCCATCCAGGGTAGCAACGAAGCGCCAGCGTTTGTGCTCTACATCGAGCGCCTTGCGCTTAGCCTCGAAATCGGCATCGAGTTCAGGAAGTTTCTTCCAGAAGTTGTCGAGCGAACCCTTGAAGTATTTGTCTGGCACGAAGAGGTTTTTCTCTACATCTTCCTGCTCTACGCGGTAACCTGCCTCGCGGGAGAGAATTACCAGCTTGCGAATCACGTCCATACCGCTCAGGTCGATACGTGGATCAGGCTCGCTGTAGCCCTTTTCCTTAGCCAGTCTCACGGTCTCAGAGAATGGGACGACGCTGGAGATGGCGTTAAAGATAAAGTTGAGCGTACCTGAGAGAACTGCCTCAATCTTAAGGATTTTATCTCCGGAGTTGCGGAGGTCGTTGATGGTTCCGATGATAGGAAGACCGGCACCTACGTTGGTCTCGAAACGGAATACTACACCACGCTGGATGGCAGTCTTCTTCAGTTTCTCGTAGTTCTCATATTCGCTTGATGCAGCTATCTTGTTGGCTGCGATAATGCTTACGTTGTGCTCCAGCAGACTCTGGTAGAGGGCGGCCACATCCTTGCTGGCAGTACAGTCTACAAACACGCTGTTGAAGATGTTCATCGCCAGGATGGTATCGCGCAGAACCTCTGGAGTGCTTGGGTCTGATTTCTTCAGTTCCTCGCTGTAGTTCTCGAGATCAATACCATCGCGGTTGAAGATGGCGTTCTTGGAAGAAGCGATACCCACCACGTTGAGCTTCAGCTTGCTGCGCTCCATGAGGTCGGCATACTGGTTCTTGATCTGCTCGATGAGTTTTCCGCCCACGGTACCCACACCGCAGATGAAGAGGTTCAGCACCTTGTATTCTGAAAGGAAGAAACTGTCGTGGAGCACGTTGAGTGACTTTCTCAGATAATCGCTCTTCACTACGAACGAGATGTTGGTTTCTGAAGCACCCTGTGCACAGGCGATGACGGAAACACCGCTACGGCCGAGGGTTCCGAAGAGCTTACCGGCGATACCGGCAGCATGCTTCATGTTTTCACCCACGATGGCGATAGTAGCCAAGCCCTTCTCTGCGTGCATTGGGAACATGGCACCATCGGCAATCTCGTTGTGGAACTCATTGTTCAATACCTTTACAGCCTCTTCTACATCCTGCTCGCGCACACCGATAGAGGTTGAGTTCTCTGATGATGCCTGTGACACCATGAACACAGAGATGCCCTCGTTGGCAAGAGCGGTGAAGATACGGCGGTTTACACCAATCACACCGACCATGGAAAGACCGGTTACGGTGATGAGCGCTGTACCGTTGATGGAAGAGATACCCTTGATAGGCTTCTGGTCGCCATCTATCTTGTTCTTGATGATGGTGCCCGGAGCATCTGGGTTGAAGGTGTTCTTAACCTTGATAGGAATATTCTTGACACAAACCGGGTAGATGGTTGGAGGGTAGATGACCTTTGCACCAAAGTTGCAAAGCTCCATCGCCTCAACGTAACTCAGTTCGTTGATGGTATAAGCTGATTTGATGACACGTGGGTCGGCGGTCATGAAACCGTCTACATCAGTCCAGATTTCGAGCACTTCTGCATCGAGGGCAGCTGCTATGATGGCAGCTGTGTAGTCGCTACCGCCACGGCCAAGGTTGGTGGTGCGATCTGTGTTCTTGTCACGACTGATAAAACCCGGAACGAGAGATATGCGTGGAATTTCTGCAAAGGCTTCTTTTACCAGTTTGTTGGTCAGCTCGCTGTCGAGTACATGCTTGCCTTTGCCGTTCTTGCGCTCAGTCTTGATGAAGTTGCGGGAGTCGAACCATTTGGCTCCACGAATCAAAGTGGCAACAATCTTGGAACTGAGTCTTTCACCATAACTCACGATGGCATCCTGCGTTTTCTCGCTGAGGTCGTGGATGAGGTACACACCAAAATAGATGCTCTTCAACTGCTCGAAGAGGGCATCAACCGATTTGAATAAGTTTTCTCTGTCTGTAGTGTCGGTGATGATGGTATCTATCATCTTGTGGTGGCGATCAACCATGGCTTCGAATTCTACTTTCCACTGTTCATCACCCTTGAGGGCAAGTTGAGAGGTTTGCAAGAGTTTGTCCGTGATACCGCCAAGCGCGCTCACGACAACCACTACACTCTGTTTCTTAGCCTCGTTTTCAACGATACGTTTCAAGCTGAGGATGCTTTTTACGGAACCAACCGATGTTCCGCCGAATTTTAATACTTTCATATGTTCTTGAATTTTACGTTGGTAATGTAATGCCTCCCCCGAAACGACCGGGGCCGAAGCAGAACTTGAGGGCAAATGTACGAATAATATATCAAACTGCCAAGGATTTTAACAAAAAAGTAGCATATTGTAGATAAAAAAGCTATTTCAGTAGATAATTATAGGCTCTTCCTCTCCCTTATACCTTATTATATATATAAAAAACGTTGAAATGTTTGGGTGTTTCGGATTATTTGCTTAATTTTGCGCTTGCAATTCAATGCATAAAAGACATAAGCATAACAAACATAAGAAGGAACGAATGAAATATCTTTTATTCTCAGATATCCACGGCTGTTTGCCAGCCCTGGAAAAGGTCCTCGATTTCTTCGAGGCTGAACATTGTGACATGATGTGCATCATGGGGGATATCATCAATTATGGTCCCCGCAACCGCATTCCGGAAGGAATCGATCCTAAGGGTATCGTAGAAAGACTGAATGCGCTGGCAGATAAGATTGTCGCTGTGCGTGGCAACTGCGATGCGGAAGTAGACCAGATGCTCCTCGATTTCCCTATCATGGAGACCTATGCCTTGCTGGTAGACGGAGGCAAGCGCTATCTTCTGACTCATGGACATGTATACAATAAGGAAAACATGCCGAAGGGTCCTTACGAGGCTATGATCTATGGACACTCCCATCTCTGGGAACTCTCTCATAACGAGAAGGGGCAGGCCATCGTAAATACTGGCAGCATCACCTTCCCGAAGGGTGGCAATCCGCCAACCTTTGCAACATTGGAAGATGGTAAGTTCACCATGTATCAGCTGGATACGCTCGAAGTGCTGGCAACAATGGAAGCATGAAAAAGTGAAAGTGAAAAGTGAATTGTGAATGTAATGCGAAATCCGTAATATGGAATCGGTCACTTGTCACTTTTATAAAACTAATCATAAAGTTCAAAGCTCAAAGTAAATGATTCAAGAATACCAGATAAGAATTCTGCCCGAACAGGCAGCAAGCGAGGAAGGCATCAAGCGTTATCTCGCCAAAGAAAAGGGATTGGATGTAAGAACGCTCAACCAGGTGAGGGTTTTGAAGAGAAGCATCGATGCCCGTCAGCGCACCATCTTCGTCAACCTGAAGGTGCGTGCTTATATCAACGAATTTCCGCAGGACGACCAGTATGTCCATACCGAATATCCGGATGTGAGCAGCAGACCTCGTGTTATCGTTGTGGGTGAGGGACCTGGCGGTCTCTTTGCTTCCCTACGCCTGATAGAACTGGGTTATCGTCCTATCGTGCTGGAGCGAGGCAAGGATGTGCGCGAACGCAAGAAGGACCTCTCTAACATTACCAAGACTCAGAAGGTAGATGGGGAGAGCAACTACTGTTTCGGTGAAGGTGGAGCCGGTGCTTATAGTGACGGCAAACTCTATACACGAAGCAAGAAAAGGGGAAGTGTAGATAAGATTCTGAACGTATTCTGCCAGCATGGTGCCAATACCAATATCCTGGCAGATGCCCATCCGCATATCGGTACCGACAAGTTGCCACGCGTCATTGAAAACATGCGCAACACCATCATCAAGTGTGGCGGCGAAGTGCATTTCCAGACCAAGATGATTCGTCTGATCCTTGAGAGTGAAGGTAAGCTGACGGCACCTGATGCCGCAGCTGGCGATAGGGTGATAGGTGTAGAAGCCGTGAATCTGGCTACGGGTGCTGAGGAAACTTATCGCGGACCGGTTATCCTGGCAACGGGCCATAGTGCCCGCGATGTATACCGTTATCTCGCTTCGGCAAAGATAGATATTGAGGCAAAAGGCATCGCCGTGGGTGTGCGTCTGGAACATCCTTCCCAACTCATCGACCAGATTCAGTATCACAATAAGAGTGGTAGAGGAAAATATCTGCCTGCTGCCGAATATAGCTTTGTTACTCAGGTAGATGGCAGAGGTGTCTATAGCTTCTGTATGTGTCCGGGCGGTTTTGTGATTCCGGCTGCTACAGGACCGGAACAGCTCGTGGTGAACGGTATGAGTCCGAGCAACCGCGGTACTGCCTGGAGCAACTCGGGCATGGTGGTGGAAACTCATCCCGAGGATGTGGCGCAGTTTGTGAAGGAACATCAGTCTGTCATCGAACAGCAGGAAATGAAGGCACAGGAGAATGCTTCACTCTTCACTCCTCACTCTTCACTCCAGATGATGTACTTCCAGGAAATCGTGGAAAAGCAATGCTGGCAGCAGGGCAACATGAAGCAGACTGCACCGGCACAGCGCATGGCTGACTTCGTGAACAATCGCTTGAGTTATGATCTGCCAAAGAGCAGCTATGCACCAGGCTTGATTTCGAGTCCGTTGCATTTCTGGATGCCGTCTTTCGTGAGCAAGCGACTGCAGGAAGGCTTCAAGACCTTCGGCAAGAATGCCCATGGTTTCCTGACCAACGAGGCTACGCTGATAGCGATGGAGACGAGAACCTCATCGCCTGTCCGCATCGTCCGTGACCGCGAAACCTTGCAGCATGTCCGCATCCAGGGACTCTTCCCATGTGGCGAAGGTGCTGGTTATGCAGGCGGAATCGTATCGGCTGGTGTAGACGGAGAAAGATGTGCAGAGATGTGTGCTGAGTATTTGAAACAACAATAAGCGAATGCCTGAAATGATGAAATACAGAAAAACGGGAAAGTTTAAGCTGGGCTTCTTGACTTTACTCCTGAGTGTGCTCTTCGTGGCGTGTGGCTCGGGAGCGTCAGATGCTGACAGGCAAATCAAGAGCAAGACTGATTTGAAGGGGGCTGTGATTGGTGTACAGCTCGGTACCACTAGCGACGGACTAGCTACGGAGCTGGAAAAGGAAGGTGGCGGTACCAAGGTAGAACGGTATAACAAGGGAGCCGATGCCATCCAGGCACTCCTGCAGGGTAAGATAGACTGCATGGTGACCGATGAGGCGCCAGCCAAGGCATTCCAACGGGTGAACCCATCGCTCCGTATCCTGCCCGAAACCTTCGATGCATCCTCTTTCGCCATCTGCGTGGCTAAGGATCATGCTGAGTTGCAGCAGTCAATCAATCATGCCATCCGTATCCTGAAAGAGAATGGCGTCATCGATTCCATCGTCAACCGCCATCTGGAACGGGGCATAGCCGTGGCTTATACGCCAAAGACTTCTGAGGTGAAGAAGGTGGGACCGGAAGCGCTGCAGAAACTCGGCTTGAAGACGAGTCTCCGTTTTGCCACCAACGCTACCTTCGAGCCTTTCGAATATTACCAGAATGGCAAGATTGTGGGCATCGACGTGGATGTGGCGAATGCCATCGGCGATGTGCTGGGCGTGGATGTCGAGATTCTCGATATGGAGTTTGATGCCATCATCACCTCTGTACAGGCTGGTAAGGCAGATGCGGGTATTGCCGGCATCACGGTTACTCCTGAACGGAAGAAGAATATCGGATTTACAGATTCCTATGCCGATGTGCGACAGGTTATCATGGTGAATTCCAATGAAGTGAAAGCAGCTGGTAACCAGCCGGGAGTGATAGATAAGTTTAAATCCTGCTTCATAGATGACAACCGTTATCAGTATCTGTTGCAGGGTTTGGGCAATACACTCATCATCACCTTCTTCGCCATCATCCTTTCCGTGATACTCGGAACGCTGATAGCTATTGTCAGAGCACGTCATGAACGTAAGGGCGACTGGAAGATTCCGAACATGCTCTGCCAGCTGTACCTTACCATCATGCGAGGCACGCCAACCATGGTGCAGTTGCTCATTATCTATTATGTGGTGTTTGCATCAGCAGATGTCAATAAGATACTGGTGGCTGTCATCGCCTTCGGCTTGAACTCGGCAGCTTATATTGCCGAGGTAATCCGCTCGGGCATTATGTCGGTGGATAATGGTCAGATGGAGGCGGGTAGAAGTCTTGGTCTTTCGTATGGCAAGACGATGCGTCTCATCATCCTTCCGCAAGCCTTCAAGAATGTGCTTCCGGCTATGGGTAACGAGCTTATCACTCTGCTCAAGGAAACCTCTATCAGCGGTTATATCGGACTGGTAGACTTGACCAAGGGTTCCGACATCATCCGAAGCATTACTTACGAAGCGATGATGCCGTTGGGCGTAGTAGCCTGCCTCTATCTCGTTCTTGTTCTCGGACTGAACGCTGGAGTGAGAAGGCTGGAGAAGAGACTGAGAAAGAGCGAAAGGAAATGAGGGATCCTGAAAGGGCAAAAGCTTTAAAACAATGGATAAAATGAACGAAATAATCAAGATAGAAGGACTTCGTAAACGCTTCGGCGACAACGAGGTGCTGAAAGGCATTACCACCTCGGTGAGTAAAGGTGAGGTGGTTGCCATCATCGGTCCGTCGGGTTGTGGCAAGAGTACTTTCCTGCGTTCCATCAACCTTCTGGAAGAACCTACCGAGGGTAAAATCTTTATCGATGATATGGATATCACATCAAGCGATGTTGATATCAACCGAATGCGCCAGAGGGTGGGTATGGTATTCCAGCAGTTCAATCTCTTCCCTAATATGACCATACGCCGCAACATCATGCTGGCTCCGGTAGAATTGGGTAAGATGACAAGGGAAGAGGCTGATGAGAAGGCAACGGAACTCCTGACCCGTATCGGATTACTGGATAAGGCCGACAGTTATCCCGACAGTCTGTCGGGCGGACAGAAACAGCGCGTAGCTATCGCCCGTGCCTTAGCGATGAATCCTGAGGTAATCCTCTTTGATGAGCCGACTTCGGCTCTTGATCCGGAAATGGTGGGAGAGGTGCTGCAGCTGATGAAAGATGTTGCTGCCGAGGGAATGACGATGGTGGTGGTGACCCACGAGATGGGATTTGCAAGAGAAGTGGCCAACCGTGTACTCTTCTTCAGTGACGGCTATATCACGGAAGACGGAACTCCTGAGCAAATATTCAACCATCCGAAATCGCCAAGATTGCAGGAGTTTCTGGGAAAGGTTCTGTAATAGTTGATAGTTGACAGTTTTGTAATAGTTGATAGTTAACAGTTTATAGTTAACAGTTACTTGATGACAATAAAAAAAGATGCATTACTGGTATATCCAGCAATGCATCTTTTTTATTTGATGGTCTACAGCCTGTAAACTATTAACTATTAACAGTTTTCTTCTCTATAATCTCTTCTGCACGTTTCAGAGCCTTGCTGATGTGATCTGTGATATTATCCTTGCCAAGAATATTGTAGAAGCCAGCCTTTTCCAACTGGGCGTTTACCTTCTCGCAAACACCGGAGAGTACAACCTGAATGTCCTCCTTCTGACTCATCTCGCAGAGGTTGGTGAGGTTATGGATACCGGTTGAATCAACAAATGGAACCTTGCGCATACGGATGACGCGTACCAGTGGACGGTCACCGAAAGCTGCCATCACTTCCTCAAACTTGTTACCAGCTCCGAAGAAGAAAGGACCATTGATTTCGTATACCTCTACGCCCTTCGGAATCGTATAGTGCTCCAGGTTGGTAGAGAGGAAGTCAAACTCCTTGTTCAAGTCAATCTCATCATCGGTAATAGCTGTCACGTCGGTGGTTTCGCTCATTCGCTTCATGAAGAGCAGACAGGCGATAATCAGACCCACCTCGATGGCTACAGTCAAATCGAAGATGATGGTGAGGAAGAAGGTAATCAGAAGTACGGTTACATCGCTCTTCGGATTCTTCATCAATGCCAGGAAACTTCTCCATCCGCTCATTCCGTAAGATACAACTACTAATACACCGGCAAGACATGCCATAGGAATGTACTGGGCAAGAGGCATCAGAAAGAGGAAGATGAGCAGCAGAACTATGGCGTGGATGATGCCTGCAATAGGAGTCTTACCGCCATTATTGATATTGGTCATTGTGCGGGCAATGGCACCTGTTGCAGGAATACCGCCAAAGAGGGGAGAGGCGATATTGGCCAAACCCTGAGCTACCAACTCGGTGTTACTGTCGTGATGATCGCTGATTACACCATCGGCAACAGTTGCTGAAAGCAAACTCTCAATGGCTCCCAGGATGGCGATGGTGATAGCTGGTGATACAAGACTCTTGATGGTCTCCCAATTCATGGCTGGTACCTGAGCTGCAGGCAGTTCGTTGCTGATAGAAAAGCGGTCACCAATGGTCTCGATACTCTCAACGCCGGCAAACTGCTTGAGCAGTAAGGCTACAACGGTCATCAGGATGATGGCAATAAGAGAGCCCGGAATCTTCTTGCTGAACTTAGGGGTGATGGCGATAACCACTACGCTTACTACTCCGATAAGGGCACACCAAGGATCTATGGTGTCAAAGCTTTGGAAGTAGACGCCCCATTTCTCCAGAAAATCAGAAGGATTTGAAGTCAACGTCAATCCAAAGAGATCCTTGATCTGGGTCGTGAAGATGGTTACGGCGATACCACTGGTAAATCCCACAACGATAGGGTAAGGGATATACTTGATGATGGTTCCAAGACGGAGAAGTCCGAAGAGAACCAGGAACAGACCAGCCATCAGTGTCGCTATCGTCAAACCTTCCATGCCATATTTCTGGATAATGCCATAGATGATAACGATGAATGCTCCCGTAGGACCACCAATCTGCACTTTGCTTCCACCGAAGATGGAGATGATGAGACCTGCTACAATGGCGGTGATGATACCCTTTTCAGGGGTCACGCCAGAAGCGATACCGAATGCGATGGCCAGAGGCAGGGCTACGATACCAACGATGATACCTGCCATGAGGTCAGACATGAATGTTTTCTTGTTGTATGTCTTTAAACAGGAAAACAAACTCGACTTAATTGCTAATGCCTTCATTTGAAAGTTTTAAAATATATGTAATTAATCTTGTTATCCGTTAAAACGTGTGCAAAGGTACTATATTTTTTTTAATTGGCAAAATGTTTTTCTGAGTTTCTCCCTTTTCTTCGATAATATTCTTCTTCGTATAGTAATATTCTTCTTTGATAGATATATTCTCCGGATAATACTTTTCTAGTTGAATCCTGATTTCTTTTCGGTCTTGGAATATGAGTACAATATTATTAATGCGCTTGCGGGTGTGCGCCCGCACATGCAGGCAGGCGTGTGCATGTATAAAATAAAGTGTAGTGGTAAGAAAAGCTCTAGAAAGTCTTTATAAGTGTTAAAAATGCACTAAAATCTAAACTTTTTGCGAAAAGATTTGGCTGTTTCGAAAATAGTTAGTACTTTTGCACTCGCTTTTGAGAAATACACTTTCTCTTAGCGATTAAAGAAAGAGTTCTTTGAAAGATTTTACATAAACAGACAAGTAGTACAAGAAGCGGTTAACTTCTTAGAAATAAGAAAGTTGACTGGGTAAAAGAAACGAACCGTCAAGCAATTGACAAGTCAGGTTTACTAAGCTT
>ENA-OXOB01000015-OXOB01000015.1-human-gut-metagenome-genome-assembly--contig:-NODE-15-length-85705-cov-64.8434_pt1 | contig 85705 bp, 85 predicted proteins | sample MGYA00249744_ERZ652497 | MGnify/ENA primary metagenome ERZ652497 (study PRJEB26925, sample SAMN05826889) | human gut metagenome | biome: ENVO:2100002; feature: ENVO:00000062; material: ENVO:00002003...
CAGCTGTTACTGCTTTTTTTTGAATTATGCAAGGTATAAACGCGGAGCCGCTTACCAACTTACCTGAGTTTTATGATACTTCTATTGAATTTATGATACTTCTATGATACTTTTTATAAAATAAACAGAAAACTATCATTTTTATAAACCACTATATATCAACCATATATAGCATTTTTAAACACGAATAATGAGACTTTGAGACTTTTTCAAGAAAAAAGCAGCAATGGCTACTACTCCATTGCTGCTTATTTTATATTTTACTGAACAATCTTGAAGCGGATACGCAAAGAATGCGCATGCTCATCCCAATTGGTACCAAGCAATACAAACTTGCCAATCTGGGCGGTAGAACGGACATGCTTGCCGATACATGGACAAACATCATAATCACCGATACGAACCAGACGCAAGGTCTCGCTCGCATCATCCGGCAGACGGTCTAACTTGACGTTAGCCGGAATGTGGTCACGATCCACAAACTCGTAAGTAACAGGCATATCAAGCTCTATCAGGCGATTCATCTCCGTCTCAATCTCCTTCTCCTCCTGGCGGGTAGGCTTGTGATCGACGACGAAGGTCATCTTACTCTTCTTGCGCTCAATATGTGCATTGCGGCTGCGCTCACAGCCAAACAGGCGAACCATCAACTGATTGAGCAGATGCTCAGCCGTATGAGCAGGAGGGAATTCCTCCTTATGATGCTCATTCAATATGATATCACTTTCCTCCATCTTGACATTGAATTTATAGATTCTTACTCCGTTAGCATCCATTGATATCGGGAATACGCCATCCTTCTTCAACTCAACCTTCTTCTTACCACCCGAGAACAGTTCTGTTACCAGCACCTCCTCTTCAGCAATATGGAAGAAATCGAAAGCATGACCAGGGATACAAACCTGCAACTGGCGCGCCTCCTGGGCAAAATTGAGCACTATCAGCATAGCTTCATCATCCTTCTTGCGAAGGAAGGCGAAATTGGTACGGGGATCGAAATTCTCAGAACCCGGATTCACATACATCAAATCGAAGGTCTCACCCTCGCGGATGGCTTTCTCTTCATTGGCGAAGCGAAGAAGCTGACGATAAGTGGCTGCCAGATATTTCTGCTCCTGACTCAATGCCGAGTCAGATGAATCCTGATAGGCATGCGCCAGAGTTTCCGGACTCCAATAGTCGAATATCGTGGTACGGCCATCCGTGCCGCTGAATCCTTCCTCATCCATTCCCTTCTCGCCGAATTCCTGACCGCTGTAAAGCATGAAAGGATTCTTCTGGAAGAAGAGACTCATGGCTGCAGCAGGAATCGCCTTCATGGCTGAGCCACAGAAGAAATCGCTGGCGATGCGCTGCTCATCATGATTCTCAAGGAAATAGAGCATGTGATCGCGGATATCATCCACTACCCGCCACTCGTGAGTGATACTGGCTGCCGGACGCTCACCACGAACCACGCCACGCAGGCAATCATACATTCCTACCTTGTCATAAAGATAATCGAAACCAGCCTTTACATAGTTGCGGTACTGGTTAGGATCATAAACCTCGCCGATAATCACGATGTGAGGATACTTCGCCTTCAATATTCCGGTAGCGTATGACCAGAATGCCGTTGGCACCATTTCTGCCATATCACAGCGGAAGCCATCTACACCCTTGCTTGCCCAAAAGAGGAGGATATCTGTCATCTTGCCCCATGTGTTTGGCACTGGTTCATAATGATAGCTTCTGCCTCCTGCATCACAGTAATCTACACCGTAATTGAGTTTCACGGTCTCATACCAGTCGTTACAGCCAGGATGGTTATCAAACCGGTCGTTTCCTGTAGCTCTGGCTGGGCTCTCGGTATAAGGTTCATAAATCTTGGCATCTTTCGCAGAGAAAGCCTTGAACTCTGGTTTGGACTGACGGATTTCATTCAAATCCAAATCGCCCCATGCATAATAGAAATTATTCCTGGTAGAGAAGTGCATGTTCGGATCATCATCTTCTCCCAAATCCCGTACACCTGTTGGTTTGCAAATGGAATGATACTCTCGGGCTACATGGTTCGGAACGAAATCCATGATTACTTTCATACCAGCCTTGTGAGTACGCTCTATCAGCTGCTCCCACTCTTTCATTCTCATACTGACATTCACAGCCAAGTCTGGATCGATATCATAGTAGTCGGTAATAGCATATGGCGAACCTGCTTTTCCCTTCACTACCTCTGCATGCTGAGTAGGAATTCTATAAGAAGAGTAGTTTGTCTGAGTGGCATGACGAATCACACCCGTATACCAAATATGTGTAAATCCCATATCGTGGATGCGTGCCAGAACTTCATCTGAGAAATTATTCAGCTTTCCGCAACCATTTTCTTCGATGGTACCATTTTCCTTACAGGTTGTATTCTGGTTTCCGAAGAGTCGTGGGAGAACCTGGTATATAATAACTTTTTCCTTCATTTAGCGGCTTTACTAAAAAAAATGAAACGTTTTACCTTTTCAACAACGCCTTTGCTGAAAAGATAAAACGTTGAATAGTTTTATTGTTGATTAAGCAATACCATGAGCGGCAACATTCTTGTCGATGCGGCCAATCATGCCCTGCAATGCCTTGCCAGGACCACACTCTGTGAAGTCATCAGCACCATCAGCAATCATAGTCTGTACAGATGAAGTCCAACGTACAGAGCTTGTAAGCTGTGCGATGAGGTTCTGCTGAATCTCAGCTGGATCAGTATGAGGCTTACCGTCTACATTCTGGTAAACCGGGCACTTAGGAGCAGAGAATGTAGTCTTCTCGATAGCAGCCTGAAGTTCATCCTTAGCTGGCTGCATCAATGGAGAGTGGAAAGCACCACCAACCTTCAAAGGCAATGCACGCTTAGCACCAGCAGCCTTCAGCTTCTCGCAAGCAGCATTGATAGCATCTACGTTACCTGAGATAACGAGCTGACCAGGGCAGTTGTAGTTAGCAGCAACTACCACGTTGCCTTCTGTGCTTACCTCAGCGCAGATTTCCTCAACCTTCTCATCTGGCAAACCGATGATGGCAGCCATGGTACCAGGGTTAGCCTCGCAAGCCTTCTGCATGGCATTGGCACGGGCAGCAACGAGTTTCAAACCATCCTCGAAAGCCATAGCACCAGCAGCAACCAATGCTGAGAACTCACCGAGAGAGTGACCAGCAACCATAGCTGGCTTGAACTCCTCGCCCAGGCAAAGAGCAGAGATAACAGAATGGAGGAATACAGCAGGCTGGGTAACCTTGGTTTCCTTCAACTGATCGTCGGTTCCGGCGAACATGATATCAGTAATCTTGAAGCCGAGAATCTCGTCGGCCTTATCGAAAAGTTCTTTTGCCAATGCGTTGTTATCGTAGAGGTCCTTACCCATACCTACGAACTGAGAACCCTGTCCAGGGAAAACAAATGCTTTCATTTTATCCTATTATTTTTTAAGTTTATAATAAATATTCCTGCAATATACATGAATTCTTTGAATCCGACTGCAAAGGTACAATAAAATTCTGAGAATCAGCAGAGAATATTAAAAAATAAAGTTATATATTCTAAATTACTACAAGAATGGTAAAAACTTTCCATTCTGAATGCGGAACAGGCATAAAAAAAATCCCTAATGCCTTGCGGCAAAAGGGATCTTTATATTAATTTGCTTTACAGTGCGAAAAATATCGTACTTCATACAAATTGATTGAGCTAGGATTATTCAGCTGCTGGAGCCTCTTCCTCAGCTGCAGCCTCAGCAGGTGCCTCAACTGGAGCCTCCTCAGCAGCAGGAGCTGCAACAGGAGCGTTCTCAGCAACAACATTAACTGGAACCTTAACCTCAACCTCCTTGTGGTAGTGTACAGTAGCCTCGTACTCACCAACCTTCTTAGCATCCTTCATAGTGATGATCTTGCGATCAACCTCGATGCCCTTCTTAGCGAGTTCCTCAGCAACAGTTGCAGCGTTAACTGAGCCATAGAGCTGACCAGTAGCGCTCACCTTAGCAGCAATAGTAAGAACAATGCCCTCGAGAGCCTCGCCCTTCTTAACAGCCTCAGCCTTGATAGCCTCAAGCTTGTGAGCCTGCTGCTTCAAATCCTCAGCCAACTGCTTCTTAGCAGATGGAGATGCGATAACAGCCTTACCTGTAGGGATAAGGAAGTTACGACCATAACCACTCTTTACATTTACGATATCGTTCTTATATCCAAGACCGATAATATCTTGCTTCAAAATAATTTCCATTCTTCTTTATCCTCCTTAAATTACTTCATCAAATCGGTTACGTAAGGAAGCAAAGCGATCTGGCGAGCACGCTTTACAGCCTGTGCTACACGGCGCTGATACTTCAAAGATGTACCTGTAATACGACGTGGAAGGATTTTACCCTGCTCGTTCAAGAACTTCTTCAAGAACTCTGGATCCTTGTAGTCAATGTACTTAATACCGCTCTTCTTGAAACGGCAATACTTCTTCTTCTTTGTGTCGATAGAAGGAGCAGTCAAATAACGGATTTCTGATTTCTGATCTGCCATGATTAAGCCTCCTCTTTTTTACCAAGCTTTGCACGACGCTTCTCTGCGTAAGCGGCAGCATACTTGTCAAGTTTAACAGTCATGTAACGAATTACTTTCTCGTCGCGGCGATAAGCTGTTTCGAGCTTAGCGATAACAGTTGGCTCAGCCTTGAACTCAACCAAGCTGTAGAAGCCTGATGTCTTCTTCTCGATGTTGTAAGCCAACTTCTTCAAACCCCAAGCCTCTTTGTTCAGAATCTCAGCACCATTATCGGTGAGTACCTTCTCGAACTTAGCGACCGTTTCCTTCATCTGTTCATCAGACAAAACGGGAGTCAAAATGAAAACGGTTTCGTATTGATTCATACTACTTTAAATGATTAAATATTAATATAAAAATTCTCATGCAAACCGGAAAATGTGTGCGGGAACACAGCCTTTTCACGAATTGCGGTGCAAAATTACGACTTTTTCTTGAATTAACCAAATATTTTTCGTACTTTTGCACAAAATAATTGTTAATAGTATAAAAACAACCTCTAAATTGTAAAGAATATGGCAAAAATGAACAAGAAACTGATTACTCTGCTCCATACCCTACCATCTATGGGCATGGCTTTCATCGTTTTAGGCGTCCTGCTGATGGTGGCCAGCTTTGCGTTTTCCATTCAGGGAAACAGCGTACTCTTCGCTGGCCTCTTTTTCATTCTGGCGGGAGTAGCCGGATTTGTATATTCATTAAAAAAAGGATAAGCCGGTCATCGACTTATCCTTTTTATATCTTTGGGAATCTTTTCCTAATTACAGAATCATTTAATCTTCGTTAGGAACTATCAGTTTGTATCCCTTACCATGGATATTGATGATTTCAATCTGAGGATCGTCCTTCAAATGCTTACGGAGTTTGGTGATATAAACATCCATTGAGCGTGCATTGAAGTAATTGTCATCAATCCAGATGGTCTTCAGAGCAAAATCGCGCTGCAGAATTTCATTAGAGTGAGCACAGAGCAAAGCAAGAAGTTCATTCTCCTTGGTGGTAAGCTTGGTCTGCTTTTCACCAATGGTAAGAAGCTGCTTCTGTGTATCGAAGGTAAAGTCACCAATGTGATACATGGTAGACTCCTTGCTCTTCTTGCCACGTACGCGGCGGAGAATAGCCTCTACACGGAATACCAATTCTTCCATAGAGAATGGCTTGGTGATATAATCATCAGCACCAATCTTGAAACCTTCAAGGATATCTTCCTTCAATGTCTTGGCAGTAAGGAAGATGATTGGGAGGTCGGCATTGGTCTGACGAATTTCCTGTGCCAGGGTAAAGCCGTCCTTCTTTGGCATCATCACGTCGAGTACTGCAATATCAAACTTATTTTTATTGAATTCCTTATAACCTACCTCGCCATCAGGGCACAGAACTGTGGTAAATCCCTTTGCCTGCAAATATTCGCGAAGCAACATACCTAAATTTTCATCGTCCTCGCAAAGCAAGATTTTAATTTTCTCTTCCATATCTTTATTCTTTAAAATTATTAATATTCTTTTAATTCTTTATTCTGTTTCTTCAAGTCTTAACTGTGAATCACCGGCAACTTGATGGTAAAGGTTGTGCCCTTTCCCAATTCGCTATCTACCTTAATTTCACCATCATGAAGATCTACTATCTTCTTGACATAAGCCAATCCCAGTCCGAATCCCTTCACATCATGGACATTGCCCGTATGTACGCGATAGAACTTGTCGAATATCTTCTTCAGATTCTCCTTCTTCATACCCAGACCGGTATCCGTAATCGAGAGATACAGATGTTCTTCATCATTCCAGGTCTTCATCGTAATGTTAAGCGGCTCGTCTGGCTTGCGGTATTTCACGGCATTGTCCATCAGATTGAAGATGACATTCTGGAAATGCACCTCGTCAACATATAGTCCCGAATCGATGGCTTCGATATCGGTATAGACCTTACCACCTGTATGCTCAACGCGGAGCGAGAAGGAATTGGCAATATTCTCAACCATCTCGTTCAGATCGAGTTCTTTCTTCTTGAACACCGCCTTCTTGCGGTCGAACATACTCATCTGCAATACCTTTTCTACCAGGAAACGAAGACGCTTCGATTCATCGTTGATCACGTTACCCAGATGTTTCTGCATCTGTTCACTCTTTGCTACCGAGGTATCATTGAGCATCTGCGCTGCCAGACTGATACTGGCTATCGGCGTCTTCAGTTCGTGGGTCATATTATTGATGAAGTCGTTCTTTATCTCTGTATATCTCTTTTGTCTGAAGATAACCACAATGGTAAAGATGAAGGTAATCAGCAGTACCAGCGTGAAGATGACACTAGGAATCATGAAGCGCACACTGGAGAAGATATAGCTGTTCATATCCGGGAAATGCACCCTTACTACGCCCATCTTCGACTGCGGGTCGTTGCGGAAGAGCACCTGTGAGTAGCTGTATTCCTCACCCTCGTCCGTATAGTCAGGACAGCGGTAAACCTCTCGCCCATCCTGAGTAGTCACGGTGAAATGATAAGGAATGTTGATACCATTATTCATCATCTCAGCCTTGAGGTCCTGATCGAGCTGCTTGAAGTTGATTCTCTCCTTCAGCGGCTTGTCTGATGCCGAATAAAGGATAGAATATACCACCTCATCCAGCAACGCTTTCTGATAGACATAGCGGTTCTTCACGATTTCCTGAAGCGACTTCTGTGTTTCTGTCAGCGAATTCTTATCGCTACGCAGTATCATCGCCTTCGGCATATTGCCAGGATGTGTGGCATTTGTCTTCAGCTCGAAAGTTGAATAAACTGCCGTTCCCTTGTTCTTATCTTTATTGGCCTTACGTTCTGTCTCGTTGACATTCTTTTCGAGATAGCGCAGAGTTTCATTAAGCTCCAAATTTCTTGAAGCTTGATACAGGGCTCTGTTGACCGACTCATCAAACTGTTCCTTCTTCATGTTTACCATCTCCTGGATGTAACTGAGCTGCAAGTACAGCAGCGCAAGGAACGAAAAGCCCATGATAATGGCTATGGTCCAAATCGTTTTCTTCTTCATGGGGGCAAAGATAAGAAATTTCTTAATCAGTTAACTTAAAATCGTTAATTAATTATTTACTCTTTCTAGTTTTTAACATTTTCACGTATTTTTAGTTTCGTATATAAAACTAAATTTTCATTTTCCATAAAAAAAAAGAGAGGAAGTATACATATCACATGCACACTTCCCCATATTGGTCATATCAACATAAAATTTTAATTTATATAAGAGAGATTTTTCTCTAACCTAACAATTGCTATTCAGCATCCTTCTCCAATTCTGCCTCATGATCCGCAATCAGCTTACTCTGAATGTCGGAAGGAACCAACTCGTAGCTGGCAAACTTGGCAGTGAATGAAGCACGTCCACCTGTCAATGAACTCAGAGAGATGGAATAGCTGGCAAGTTCCTTCAGAGGAATCTTGGCACTCAGCTTCTGATAACCAGCCTCGCTGTCCATACCCATAATGAGAGCACGACGTCCCTGGAGATCACTCATCACATCACCCATGAAATCAGCAGGTACATAAACCTCAAGATCATAGATCGGCTCCAGAATCTTCGGACCAGCCTGTTTGAAGGCATCGCTGAACGCATGGCGGGCAGCAAGCATGAACGAAAGTTCATTACTATCTACTGGGTGCATCTTACCATCATAAACGATGACACGTACATCACGTGCATAACTGCCCGTCAACGGACCATGTTCCATACAGTCCATAATACCCTTCAGAATAGCTGGCATGAAGCGGGCATCAATGGCACCACCAACCACAGAGTTGAGGAATACCAGTTTACCACCCCATGGCAAACTAACCTCTTCACGGCTCTTGATATTCATCTTGAATTCCTGGCCGTTGAAGGTAAATGACGTAGGATCAGGCATACCTTCTGCGTATGGTTCAACAATGAGATGCACCTCACCAAACTGACCAGAGCCACCACTCTGTTTCTTATGGCGGTAGTCAGCACGAGCCTTCTTGGTAATAGTCTCACGATAAGGAATACGTGGCTCTTCGAAAGTCACATTGAGTTTTTCGTTGTTTTCCAGACGCCACTTCAGCGTGCGGAGATGGAACTCACCCTGTCCTCTTACGATTACCTGACGCAATTCCTTGCTCTGATCAACAATCCAAGTAGGGTCTTCCTGGCGCATCTTCAGGAGTGCAGCCATCAGTTTCTCTGTATCCTGAACATTGGCAGCCTTGATAGCACGTGAATACTTAGGGTTAGGATATTTAATGAAGTCGAAACGCCACTCAGCTCCCTTACCATTAAGGGTATTGCCAGTCTTCACGTCCTTCATCTTTACGGTACAGCCAATATCACCGGCATTCAACTGCTCCACAGGCACACGGTTGGCACCCGCACAGGCATAAATCTGTCCGATACGCTCCTTGGAGCCACGATCTGCATTAGTCAGGTCGTCACCATTCTTGATAGAGCCGCTCATCACCTTGAAGTAGCTTACCTCACCGATATGAGGTTCCATACCAGTCTTGAAGAAGTAAACACTCTCAGGACCATTGCTGTCTGGCGTAATTTCTTCACCACGTGTATTATGCAGTTTCGGCATCTCGCTTACGAAAGGAACCACATTGCCCAGGAACTCCATCAGGCGGTGAACGCCCATCGACTTACCTGCACAAACGCAGAATACAGGGAAGATGCTACGGGTAACCAATCCCTTGCGGATGCCCTCGCGAAGTTCATCTTCTGTCAGACTCTCGCTCTCGAAGAACTTCTCCATCAGTCCTTCATCGTTCTCGGCTGCAGCCTCTACAAGAGCCGTATGAAGTTCCATGGCTTTCTCCATTTCTTCTTCTGGAATATCTTCAATAATAGGAGCACCGCCCTCAGGCTTCCAGGAATATTTTTTCATCAATAAGACGTCAATGAGAGCATTGAAGCCTGAACCGGTCTCGATAGGATATTGTATCTGCACACACTTAGAACCGTAAATGTCCTTCATGGTGGCTATGATATTATCAAAGTCGCACTTGTCTGAGTCGAGCTGGTTTACCAGGAAGATGACAGGTTTACCCAACTTCTCTGTATAACGGAAGTTGTTCTGTGTACCTACTTCTGGACCATACTGACCATTAATAAGGATAACTGCCTGATCGGTAACATTGAGTGAAGTAATGGCGCCTCCCACGAAATCATCGCTACCTGGGCAATCTATAATGTTAAGCTTCTTGTTGTTCCACTCTACATGAAAAACAGTAGGGAACACAGAGTAGCCGTATTCCAACTCAACTGGGAAGTAGTCGCTCACCGTATTTTTCGCTTCTACAGAGCCTTTACGCTTGATAACGCCTGCTTCAAATAACATACTCTCGGCAAGTGTAGTCTTGCCGCTACCCGCACTGCCCAACAGCGCAATGTTTTTAATCTCATTTGTCTGATAAACTCTCATGACGCTTATAGATTTTTAAGGGTTATACTTAAATTTGCTAGTTGCAATCCACAGTCAAACCATCGGTTTTTCTGTTTCATGCTACTAAAGTACAAAAAAATCGCACATTGCCAAAAGTTTTGGGCAAAAAACTTCTATTTTTTAAAACATATTAGTACTTTTGCACTTTGTTTAGACATGTTTTTGTCTTTACACCTTATTATATATAGAAAAAGAAGTTCAGAAATATGGCAGGACTATACATACATATCCCCTTTTGTGAAAGCCGGTGCATCTACTGCGGTTTTTACAGTACCACCTCCCTCAAGTTAAGGGATGATTACACTGATGCTCTCTGCCGGGAGATGCAGATGCGCCCGGCAAAAGCCGCTCTCGGAAGCAATGAAACTATCGAAACCATCTATCTGGGCGGTGGAACCCCGAGTCAGCTCAACGGCTCCCAACTCAACCAGATTTTCTCTGCTATCAGAAAAAACTATACGCTTGCAGAGAATATGGAGATCACGATGGAATGCAATCCGGACGATGTTACCGGCGATTTCTGTGAAACGCTGAAGCAACTCCCCATCAACCGCATCAGCATGGGGGCACAAACCTTCTGTAACGAGCGTTTACGCTTTCTGCATCGCCGTCATAATGCCGGAGAGGTAGAAGAAGCCGTCACCCGACTCCGTAACATCGGCATCCGCAATATCAGTATCGACCTGATGTTCGGATTCCCCGAAGAATCTCTTTCCCAATGGATGAGCGATATCAGGCACGCCATACAGCTGGAGGTGGAACACATATCTGCCTACAGTCTGATGTACGAAGAGGGAACGCCCCTCTACCATATGCTGAAACAGGGAAAGATTAGCGAAATAGATGAAGAAACCAGTCGCAAGATGTATGAAACCCTGATAGACCAGCTTACTGGAGCAGGCTACGAACATTATGAAATCAGCAATTTTGCCCATCCGGGCTTCCGTTCACGTCACAACAGCAGCTACTGGCACGAGGTACCATATATCGGAATAGGAGCAGCCGCCCACTCCTACAATAGGAAGCAGCGCAGCTGGAATATCGAAAATATCCAGACTTATATTCGAAGCATCGGCGATGGCATTCTGCCTTCTGAGAGTGAACAGCTAGATATTTCCACCCGATACAACGATCTGATAACAACCGCCTTGCGAACAAGCGACGGAATAAACCTCATGAAGATGGAGCAGGAATTCGGAAAAGAACTGGCAGACAGACTGCTCCAGGAAGCCCAGTCGCATATCAGCCGGGGGCTGATGAAAATAAAGAACGGCAGGCTCTCCCTCACTCGGGAAGGTCTTTACATATCGGATGATGTGATGAGTGATTTCATGATTATATAATGGTTTCAATAAACAAAAAAGCCTTGGAATCTAATTCCAAGGCTCTAATTTCTTTAAACCATTTTTCTTGTATACTTCATAATAAAAAGCTTTAATGCTCTTAACCACTTGTATGGTAGATTTCTTTTTCTGCAACATAGGCTTAACCAGCTGCATCACAGCAAAACAAACTACCACAATAAGCAATACTACTGCCCAAGAGAGAATCTCACTCTGAATATCCAAAATTGGCTGGAGGCCAATGCCCAAAGCCACAGGCAGGATAAAACAGACCCAATCTATCGGGCTGTCAAGCTTGGTTGATTCGATATATTCATCGCGTAGTGCTTTTGGAGCATTCAAGATTAATCTTTTCTGGTGCTTATTCCAGTAATCTTCAAATTCTTTTTCCATGCAATCCATTTACTGTTTTGTCTTAAAACTAGACGGTTAAAACTTCAATACTTATACTTTTCTTTATACTTTTCGGCTACAAAGATAAGAATAATTATTCATTTCTCCAAAATTACAACATACTACTTTGAATATTTAACGTATATTAATTCTAATGGTCAAAACAAAAACTTGCCTTTCACTGCATCACTTGACAATAGCCTGCTTGTATATAGACAGGAAAAGGCAACACCCAACGACGGGCATTGCCTTTCTTGTATAATAACAAAGAGGAATTTTATCTCTCATTAAGTAGCTTATACTCCAGTTCGCCAAGAATATTCTTATATGCAGGACGGATAATACGACGGCCTTCGAAATTGAGTTCTTCAATACGATGGGCTGTCCAACCCACGATACGTGCCATGGCGAAAATAGGTGTATAGATTTCCTGTGGCAAACCAATCATTTCATAGATAAAGCCACTGTAGAAATCAAGATTCGCACACGCTGGCTTGCTGCCTCCACGGTGTTCCTGCAGACATTTGATACCTTCCTGCTCTATCAGCTTCAGGAAATTATACTCGTCTTCTCTACCCTTTTCCTTGGCAAGTTCACCTGCCAGGCGCTTCAGTTCAACGGCACGTGGGTCACTCAAAGTATAGACCGCATGACCGATACCATAAATGAGACCTGTCTTGTCATAAGTCTCCTTGTTGAGCATTCGCTTAAGGTAAGTATCAAGTTCAGTTACATTACCCCAATCCTTGATAGCTTCTTTCAAGTGGTGGAACATATTGATAACCTTGATATTGGCACCACCATGCAAAGGACCCTTTAAACTACCGATACCAGCAGCAATAGAACTGTAAGTATCTGTACGGGTAGAAGATGTTACACGTACTGTAAAGGTTGAGTTGTTACCACCACCATGTTCTGCCTGGATAATCAGGAGAAGGTCGAGCATACGGGCATCCAGTTCGGAATAGTTTTCATGCTTCATCATATAAAGAAAGTTCTCTGCAATAGAGAGATTCTCACGAGGATGACGAATATGTAGACTTCTACCCTGAACAGAGTGACGGTAGATATTGTATGCATAAGCAATGATGGTTGGGAACTTGGCAATCAACTCAATACTCTGGCGCATCAGATTGTCACGGCTGATGTCATCCGGATTCGGATCGAAGGTGTACATTTCGAGCACACAACGGGCCAGGATGTTCATGATGTTGCTGCCTTCCAGCTCGATGATATGGGTGATCGTACGATGATCAAGCGGCATATTATCGTTCAAAAGTTCCTTGAAAGCATCCAATTCCTCCTTATCAGGCAACTGGCCCGAGAGCAGCAGGAAGGCTACTTCCTCGAATCCGAAGCGCTTCTCCTTCAAGAGAGGAGTTACCAGGTCATCAAGTTCATAACCACGATAATAAAGTTTACCTTCTGTAGGAGTCAACTTACCTTCTGCATCGCGCTCATAACCCACTACATTACCGATATTGGTCAGTCCGACCAACACACCAGAGCCATCCTCATTACGAAGTCCACGCTTCACATTGAACTTCTTGAATGCATCCTTATCAATCTTGCATGAGTTTTTTACCTCATCGCTTAATTTATATATTAAATATTCTTTATTCATAACTGTTACTTTTTTAGCTGCATGGCTACAACTATTATTTCTTTGCAGCAAAGTTCAATGCAGAACCAGCCTTAAACCATGCAATCTGTGTATCATTATAAGTATGCTCAACCTCGAAATTATCCTCAGAACCATCCTTGTGCTTCAGGGTGACGGTGAGTTTAGAACCTGGAGCAAACTCCTTCAAACCTGTCAAAGAGATGCGGTCGTCCTCCTGCACCTTATTATAATCATCCTTGTTACAGAATGTGAGGGCAAGCATACCCTGTTTTTTCAAGTTGGTTTCGTGGATGCGGGCGAAACTCTTGGCGAGAATCACCTTCACGTTGAGGAAACGAGGCTCCATAGCTGCATGCTCACGGGAAGAACCTTCACCATAGTTATCCTCTGCCACCACGATGCTGCTGATGCCTTTTGCCTTGTAAGCCTTGGCAGCGGTAGAAACCTCGACATAAGCACCATCCAACTGGTTCTTCACCTTATTGCTCTCACCGTTAAAGGCATTAACGGCACCCATTAAAAGGTTGTCGGAGATGTTCTGCAAATGTCCACGGAACTTCAGCCAAGGACCCGCCATAGAGATGTGGTCGGTGGTACATTTGCCCTCGGTTTTGATAAGAAGCGGCATATCTGTCAGGTCTTTTCCATCCCATGGAGCAAACGGAGCAAGTTTCTGGAGTCGGTTGCTGTCAGGCGAAATGACTACCTCTACATTGGCATTTTCTTCGCTTGGGGCAATGAATCCCTTATCCTCTACGGCAAAGCCCTTAGGTGGGAAGGTGAAACCTGTAGGCGCATCGAGCATCACGCTGTTGCCATCCTTATCCAGCAAGGTATCTGTAGCCGGATTGAAGTCGAGACGGCCCGCAATGGTGAGAGCCACGGTGAGCTCTGGACTGCCGATGAAAGCAAACGTATTAGGGTTACCATCAGCACGGCGGCGGAAGTTTCGGTTGAAAGAGGTAACGATGGCATTCTTGCGCGTATTATCGTCGGTATGGCGCTTCCACTGTCCGATGCAAGGACCGCAAGCATTGGTCATGATGAGGGCTCCAATCTTCTTGAAATCATCAAGGATGCCATCACGCTCGGCTGTATAGCGAATCTGCTCTGAACCCGGGTTGATGATAAGCTGTCCTTTCACCTCAATACCTTTCTCATAAGCCTGACGGGCAATGCTGGCAGCACGGGCCAAGTCCTGATAAGAAGAGTTGGTACAGCTACCTACCAATCCTACTTCTACTACCATCGGATAATCGTTGGCAGGACCTTTTGCCTTCATGTGAGAGATTGGTGTGGCTGCATCTGGAGTGAACGGACCGTTAAGATGAGGTTCAACCTTAGAAAGGTCGATTTCAACAATCTGGTCGTAGAAAGCAGACGGATCTGCCAACACCTCATCATCAGCACGGAGTTCGGCTGCATTCATCTGTGCGAGAGATGCAATTTCTTCACGGCCTGTCTTGCGGAGATACTCGCTGGCATTCTGGTCGAATGGGAAGATAGAGCATGTGGCACCCAATTCGGCTCCCATGTTACAGATGGTAGCCTTGCCGGTGGTAGAGATGCTGTCCAATCCCTCGCCGAAGTATTCGAGGATGGCATTGGTTCCGCCCTTTACGGTAAGGATGCCGAGGATTTCGAGAATCACATCCTTAGGAGTGGCCCAGCCAGAGAGTTTACCTGTGAGATGCACACCAATGAGACGTGGCATCTTGAGTTCCCAAGGCTGACCGGTCAACACATCTACGGCATCAGCACCACCTACACCTACTGCCACCATGCCGAGACCGCCGGCATTAGGAGTATGAGAATCGGTACCCACCATCATACCTCCAGGGAATGCATAGTTTTCGAGCACTACCTGATGGATGATTCCGGCACCAGGTCCCCAGAATCCGATATGGTATTTCTGAGAAACAGACTTCAGGAAGTCGTAAACCTCCTTATTGGTTTTGCAAGCCTCAGGAAGATCTTGTGTTGCGCCCACATCGGCACGAATCAAGTGATCACAATGTACGGAAGCAGGTACGGCCACCTTGTCCTTACCCGCATTCATGAACTGCAAGAGTGCCATTTGCGCAGTCGCATCCTGCATCGCCACGCGATTAGGTCGGAAGTCAACATATTCCACACCTCTTTTATATGATCGCAACTGTGTTGGGTCGAAAAGATGTGCAAAGAGCACCTTCTCGGCATAAGTAAGAGGTCGTTTCACCGTAGCCTTAGCCTGGGCTACACTTTCCGAATACGAAGCGTAAAAGCTTCTCAGCATTTCAATGTCCAATATCATCTTGTTCACAATTTTAATTAATTATACACTCTTTCGAGCAATTCTGTTTGCAAAAATACAACTTTTTCTACAAATAGTAGCATGTTTTATCGAAAATTTATCATTTTGATATGATTTTTCTATTTTTTGATAATTTTGTTGCATATTTATACGTTAATCACTCTCTTTTTCCGGAAAAATAGGATTATGATATGAAAAGACAAGAATGGCTACGGAAAGGCAGGAAAACAGAGAAAAAAAGAAAGGAAAGTGAAGAAAAGAGGAGTTAAAATGAAAGAAAAAGCAAAAATTTTTGGTACTCTCCGCATTATTTATTATTTTTGCAGATGTTATGAGAATAGACATTATTACAGTATTACCAGAGATGCTGGAGGGATTCTTCAATGAGTCCATTCTGGCACGTGCGCAGAAGAAGGGTCTAGCGGAGATTCATCTGCACAATCTGCGTGACTACACATTAGATAAATGGAAGCGTGTGGACGACTATCCATACGGCGGAAGTGCCGGCATGGTGATGCAATGTGAACCAATAGACCGCTGCATTGCTGCACTGAAGGCAGAGCGCGAGTATGATGACGTGATTTACGTTTCGCCAGATGGTGAAACTTTCAACCAGAAGATAGCCAACGAAATGTCGATGCAGGGTAACCTCATCATCCTCTGCGGTCACTACAAGGGTATTGACCAGCGTGTGCGCGACCATCTCATTACCCGAGAAATCAGTGTAGGTGATTATGTGCTGACGGGTGGCGAACTTGCTGCAGCCATCATCTCAGATGCCGTCATCCGACTGGTTCCGGGTGTTATCAGCGACGAACAGAGCGCACTTTCCGACTGTTTCCAGGACGACATTCTTGCCGCCCCTATCTACACCCGTCCTGCCGACTACAAGGGATGGAAGGTTCCGGAGATTCTGCTCAGTGGCAACGAAGCCAAGATTCGCCAGTGGGAATTCGACCAGGCCATGGAAAGAACCAAGCGCCTGCGCCCTGACCTACTGAAATAAGAAGAAATCATTGCTGATTACTATCATACCCAGAACGGTGATTTTTAGGCACGGTGTAATCCGTTCCTAAAAAATCACCGTTCTACTCATTCTCAAGCCATATACTAAAACTCTACACCTTATTTATCAACTACACCTTATTAATATTATTCTTTTTCTACGCATTTTTCGCAGAAAGCCTCACCCAGCATGAAACCTTCTTCGTAGAGGCGTTCCAGTTTATCGGTATCCTTCTCTATTCTGCCAACTTCCAACGGACGGATTGGACGGATACAGGTAATCTTACCCGCAGCCTCCAGATCATCTACAAGCTGGATCTGTTCGTTATAAGCCCGATGACGGTGACTCAGAGCCACACGCAGGCGAGGATAGTTCTTATATAAATAAGGTATCTTATGGTCTTTGCCCATATCACGCCATCCTTTGTTGCGAGTCAGGACAACCACATTGTGTTGCCACCCCATGTCAATGGCGTGCTGTACCGGAATACTGTCCGCAATACCACCATCCAACATCGGAATGCCATCCACTTCCACTATCTTGCTCACAAATGGCAAACTGCTAGAAGCACGCACAACATCCAGTGCACGCTGCCTGTCATGATTCTCGGAAAGATACATAGCCTTGCCCGTAAGACAATTGGTAGTAACCATCTCGAAACCATCGGCATACTTAAAATAGGTATCAAAATCGAAAGGTAAGAGCTGGTTCGGAAACTTATCGTAGAGCAATTTGCGGTCGAAGATACACCCCTGAGTCACCAGATGGCGAATACCGATATACTGGTATCGGGCCAGATAATCGATGTTAGAGATACGGGCACGCCGAGGCTGGCGGCTCATATACGACATGCCATTACATGCCCCAGCCGATACAGCCACCGTATAAGGGAAATGAACATCATGCTTCATGAAGGCATCCAGTACCCCACTGGTGAAGACCCCTCGCATGCCTCCTCCCTCAAGAACCAAACCTGTTGTTTTCAAATTCAATTTCATAACACACTCTCTGCTTTTAAAATTCTGAAAATAATTATATTTTGCTCGCAGTATAGACAATTTTCTTACATTTTGTCTAGCAAAAAAGCCGTTTTTATATTAATTATTTATAAATTTACGCGTTTTATTCAATTTTGCTTGCAAAGATACGTATTTTTTGGGAAATAATTGCTAACTTTGCAAGCAAAATAATGTAAAATACTAAAAATATGTTCAGCAAAGAGACTTACATCAGCCGCAGACAGGAGTTGAAGAAGCTTGTGAAAAGCGGCGTAATTATACTTTTCGGAAACAACAACTCACCATGTAATTTCCCTAATAACGGATATTACCCTTTCCGTCAGGACTCGACATTTCTCTATTATTTCGGATTGCAGCGCGACGGTCTGGTAGGTGTGATAGATATAGACAACGATATTGAAACCCTGATTGGCGACGACATCGACCTCGTAGACATCGTATGGTACGGAAGCGTTGACAGTGTTCACGATCTTGCAGCGCAGGTAGGCGTTCACAACTCAGCACCTATGAAAACGCTCAAGACTATCTGCAACGACGCCATGTCGAAGAAGCGCAAGATTCATTTCCTGCCACCTTACCGCTACGACATCAAACTGCAGATATTCGACCTTCTGGGCATCCATCCTAACCAGCAGAAAGAAGAGGCCAGCATGGACCTCATCAAGGCTGTTGTGAAGATGCGTTCAACTAAGACCCAGGAAGAAATCGAGGAATTGGAGCGTGCTGCTGTCATCGGATACAAGATGCATACCACAGCGATGAAGCTCGTACGTCCGGGTGTGACAGAAAAATATGTTGCAGGTCAGGTAAGCGGCATTGCCCACTCTTACGGAGCCATGGTCAGTTTCCCAACCATCTTCAGTCAGCACGGTGAAATTCAGCATGGTTATCCATCTATGAATGTACTGGAAGAAGGCAGACTGGCACTCTGTGATGCAGGTGCAGAAACGATGAACAACTACTGTTCAGACAACACCCGCACCATGCCGGTGAGCGGAAAGTTCAGCCAGCGCCAGTTGGAAATCTACTCTATTGTAGAAGAATGCCACGACCATGCACTGGATGTAGCCAAGCCAGGCGTAAAATGGGCTGACGTACACTTCTCTGTTTGCCGCCTGCTCTTCGACCGCATGAAGGAGCTCGGACTTGCAAAGGGTGATACAGAAGAGGCTGTAAAGGCTGGAGCACACGCCATGTTCCTGCCTCATGGTTTGGGCCACATGATGGGAATGGATGTTCACGACATGGAGAACCTCGACCAGATTAACGTTGGTTTCGACGAAGAGGTACGCCCTAATCTGGAGCAATTCGGTACCAACTGCCTGCGTATGGGTCGCCGTCTGCAGGAAGGTTTCGTGGTAACCGACGAGCCGGGAGTTTACTTCATCCCTGCCCTCATCGACGACTGGAAGGCATCCGGTCACTGTGCAGAATTCCTCAACTTCGACAAGATTGAGACCTATAAAGATTTCGGTGGTATCCGAATTGAGGACGATGTACTCATCACCAAAGATGGTTGCAGATTCCTGGGCAAAGACCGCATACCTTATCATCCAAAAGATGTTGAGGAGTTCATGGCAGCCAACAAGGAATAAAATTCCTGAAAGAGAAATCATTTCAGAAAAAGGAATCAGAGAGAAGATATAACAAGAACATTAATATAAAGAGAAAAGAATTCATGAAGAAAACTATGATTGTTGCAGCCTTGATGGCTTTGGTAGCCACAGGAGCAAATGCGAAGAAAGCTGCAGACTCTGCAGAAGTAGCAAAGAACAAACCTGTATTTACTGTAGTAAAGCAGAATCCTATCACTAGCATCAAGGACCAGAACCGCAGTGGTACGTGCTGGGCTTACTCTACCCTCAGCTACTTCGAGAGCGAAATCTTGAAGAAGACAGGCAAGACCTACGACCTCAGCGAAATGTTCGTAGCCAACAAGACTTATATGGACCGCGCCACAGTGGCTGTAAGAATGCACGGCGACGTGAGCTTCTCTGAGGGTGGTAGCGCCTACGATGTACTCTATGCTTTGCAGCACTATGGTATTGTACCTGAGTCTGCCATGCCTGCACCAGGTTCATTGACAGGTGACTCTTTGGCTAACTTCGGTGAGTTCTTCAATGTAATGACTCCATACGTAGAGGCAGTAGCAAAGAGCACAGCTAAGAAGCTTTCTCCAGCCTGGAAGAGCGGTCTTCAGGGCATCATCGACTCTTACATCGGTAAGGCTCCTGAGAAGTTTACATACGAGGGCAAGCAGTATACTCCACAGAGCTTCTGCCAAAGCCTCGGTTTGAATCTTGATGATTATGTAACCATTACCAGCTACACCCACCACCCAATGTGGAGCAAGTTTGCTGTTGAGGTACAGGATAACTGGCGCTGGCCTTTGAGCTACAACGTTCCAATGGAAGACATCTGCAAGATCATCGACAACGCTGTAAACAATGGTTATACAGTAGCATGGGGAGGTGACGTAACAGAAGACGGTTTCACTCGCAAGGGTCTCGGTATCGCTTACGACGTAAAGAAGGTTCGCTCTATGGCCGGTACAGATGCTGACCATTGGTTCAAGCTCTCTAAGGACGAGAAGAAGGAGAAGTTTGATTCTCTCGGCGTAAATGCTCCTGAGATTGTTCCTACCCAGGCTATGCGTCAGGAAGCATTCGACAATTGGGAGACAACTGACGACCACGGTATGCACATCTACGGTATCGCTAAGGATCAGAACGGCAAGGAGTACTACATGGTTAAGAACTCTTGGGGCGAGTATGGTGACTACAAGGGAACCTGGTACATGACCAAGGCTTTCGTAGCTTACAAGACTATGGACTTCATGGTTAACAAGAACGCCCTTCCTAAGGACATCCGCAAGAAGCTCGGAATCTAGGAGAGTTTTAATAGTTAAAAGTTTATAGTCTATAGGTTTTCTATGGACATTCTCCTAAACAAAAATATTCAAGGGGCAGCAAACCGATGAGTTTGCTGCCTTTTTTGTTGCCAAGAAAATCTCTTATTCACTTATTTTGGGTTGCCAACAAGTCTTATTTTTACTTATTTCTAGGTAATTTAATAAAATTCCTCCCTAAACATTTCCTTTTGTCATTTTATTTTCGTAACTTTGGGGGCAGAAATAAAAAATAATTAAAATGCATTTTAAATGGAATTACGAATCACCAACACCTGAACAGCAAAAAGCAGCTGAAGAATTAGGCGCCAAGCTAAATATGAGCCCAGTTCTTGCCCATTTGCTCATCAAGCGCGAGATTACGACAGAGTCTGCAGCCAAACGGTTCTTCCGTCCACAACTCTCAGATCTCATCAATCCATTCCTGATGAAAGACATGGATATTGCCGTAGACCGCCTGAACGATGCTATGGGTAGAAAGGAACGTATCCTTGTTTACGGAGACTATGACGTAGACGGGTGCACCGCCGTTGCCCTAGTGTACAAATTCTTGCAGCAATTCTATTCAAACATCGACTACTACATTCCCGACCGCTACGACGAAGGTTACGGAGTGAGTAAGAAAGGAATTGATTTTGCTCATCAGACTGGTGTAAAACTGATTATTATTCTAGACTGCGGAATCAAGGCTATTCAGGAGATAGAATATGCCAAGAGTCTGGGAATAGACTTCATCATCTGCGACCATCACGTTCCTGACGATGTGATGCCACCTGCTGTGGCCATACTCAATCCGAAGCGTCCTGACGATCCATTCCCATTCAAGCATCTCTGCGGATGCGGTGTAGGATTCAAGTTTATGCAGGCTTTTGCCAAGAACAACAACATTCCGTTCTCCAGGCTCATTCCTCTGCTCGACTTCTGCGCCGTGAGTATTGCTGCCGACATTGTGCCGGTGGTAGATGAGAACAGAATACTCGCCTTCCATGGTCTTAAGTTGCTGAATACCAACCCAAGTATCGGTCTGAAATCCATCATCGACATCTGCGGACTGAACGGACGCGAGCTCTCCATGAGCGATATTGTGTTCAAGATTGGTCCCCGCATCAATGCTTCAGGCAGAATGGAGAACGGCAAGCTGAGCGTAGATCTGCTGGTAGAAAGAGACTATTCCTCAGCCCTGCGCATGGCCAGACACATCAATGAGTACAATGAGCAGCGCAAAGACATAGACAAGCAGATGACTGAAGAAGCCAACGGCATCGTATCGCGTCTGGAAAGCATGAAACACAACTCCAGCATCGTGCTCTATGATGAAGGCTGGAAAAAGGGAGTCATTGGCATAGTTGCTTCCCGACTCACCGAAATCTACTTCCGCCCTACCATTGTTCTGACCCGGGATGGTGATATGGCTACAGGTTCAGCACGTAGCGTAACGGGATTTGACATCTACTCAGCCATCAAGAGTTGCCGCGACCTCCTGCTCAATTTCGGTGGTCATACCTATGCTGCCGGACTTACCTTGAAGTGGGATAAGGTTAGAGAGTTCAGAGACAGGTTCCAGCATTATGTAGAAGAGCATATTTCGCCTCAACAGACAGAACCGATGCTCAACATAGATGCTGAAATTGACTTTAAAGACATTACCAAGCATCTGCAGGCCGACTTGAAGCGCTTCTCTCCTTTCGGTCCATGTAACCAGAAACCTATTTTCTGCACCAACCGGGTATATGATTATGGTACCAGCAAGGTGGTGGGCAGAGAACAGGAGCACATCAAGTTGGAACTGGTAGACTCAAAATCGAGCACGGTCTTAAACGGCATCGCTTTCGGTCAGAGTGCAGCTGCCCGCTACATCAAGAGTAAGCGAAGTTTCGACATAGCCTTCACCATAGAAGAGAATATTTTTAAGAAAAACCAAGTTCAACTTCAGATAGAAGACATCCGTCCAAACGAAGGATGAGGTACTTAGCCCTATGCATGGATTAGGCACTGATTACTCGGATTACACGGATTTGTAGAGCAAATCCGTCAGGACGCGCAAAAGCATCGAAATCTGTAAGGGCAAAAGTTTCAAAAAATGGCAGATAAATATCAAGAAATACTACGTACATATTGGGGGTATCCTGACTTTCGCGGCATACAACGAGACATCATCGAGAGTATAGCCCGAGGTGAGGATACCCTCGGTCTTATGCCTACAGGTGGCGGTAAATCCATCACCTTCCAGATTCCAGCCCTTGCCCAAAAGGGCGTCTGCATTGTGGTAACTCCACTCATTGCGCTGATGAAGGATCAGGTACAGCATCTCAAGACCCGCAACATCCTGGCTGAAGCCATCTACACAGGATTGTCGCGCCAAGAGATTCTCCGAATATTGGAAAATTGTATTTTCGGTGAAATCAAGTTTCTGTATGTTTCACCAGAACGTCTTTCTTCAGAATTGTTCCAAACTAAACTGCGCCACATTCCGGTGAGTTTCATCACGGTAGATGAAGCTCACTGCATCAGCCAGTGGGGTTACGATTTCCGCCCGTCTTATCTCGAAATTGCAAAAATAAGAGATATGAAGCCCGGTGTACCAGTCCTTGCTCTTACGGCTACGGCCACTCCCGATGTAGTAGAAGATATCCAGAACCAGCTTCACTTCAAGAAGCAAAACGTATTTAAAATGAGTTTTGCCCGCAAGAATCTTGCCTATGTGGTGCGCACCACCAACGACAAGTTGACCGAAATGGTTCATATCCTGCAGTGTACCCAAGGCTCGGCAATCATTTATGCGAGAAGCCGAAAACGAACCAAGGAGATGGCAGAACTTCTGAACAAACAAGGTATTTCTGCTACATTTTACCATGCCGGATTGGATTCCGACGTGAAGGATATCCGACAGAAAAACTGGCAAAATGACGAGATAAGGGTAATGGTAGCAACCAATGCTTTCGGCATGGGAATAGACAAGTCAGATGTGAGAATGGTAATTCATATAGATTGTCCAGACTCACTGGAAGCCTATTTTCAAGAGGCGGGTCGAGGTGGAAGAGACGGCGAAAAGGCTTATGCTGTGCTGCTCTACAACCAGAGCGATGAAAACAAACTCATGAAACGCATAGACGAAACCTTCCCAGACAAAGAATTCATCAAAGACGTTTACGAGCATCTTGCTTACTTTTTCCAGGTGGCAGTTGGAAGCGGAATGGGACAGACTTTCATGTTCGAGATAGAGAAGTTCTGCTTCACCTACAAGTACTTCCCTACTCGCGTAGACTCGGCTCTGCGCATTCTGGAGCGCTCAGGCTATATCCACTACGAGGACAATCCTGACGGAAAAGCAAGAATCAGATTTAACATCAGCCGAAATGATCTCTATCTGCTAGAGAATGTTTCGGAGAAGGAAGAGTCTGTCATTACGGGGCTTCTGCGTAATTACGGCGGTCTGTTTACCGACTATGTTTACATTGATGAATCGCTGATAGAGCGTGTAAGCGAACTAAACCGTCAGCAGGTATACATGATTCTGAAAAATCTGAGTGCCCGCCACATCATCGACTTCATTCCCCGCCGCAAGACACCTTATATCAGCTACACACGTCCTAGGGAAGATGGTTTCAGAGTTATCATCCCTGAGGAGGTATGGGAAGTACGCAAGAAACAGTTTACTGCCCACATCAAGAGCATTATCAGTTATGCAAAGAACGACAGCATTTGCCGTTCGCGCCAGCTTCTGAGTTATTTTGGCGAAAAAACGAAAATGAAGGACGACTGCGGGATATGTGATGTCTGCATAGACCACAAAATACCCCAGAAGCAAACCATTATATCAGAAATTCTAGACTTGCTGAAAGACGGAAAGCCACATGACATTACAGAATTAAACCAACTGAAATATGATTCAGAAGATATGGCTGCAGTTCTTGAAGAAATGGTTGCAGAGAATATGTTTTATGTCGAGGGAGACAAAATCGTTCATGACCCATAAATGAAATAGTAGAAAGGTGTATCATAAGTTATACTTTATGAGCCCGCTCCCAAATGAAATCACTAAAGCCCCTTATAAACAGAAAAAAGGGAACAACACCTCTCGGGCCATTCCCTTTTCAACATTATGTACGAGAAAAAAATTAGTTATTCTCAGGGCGAAGTTTACGAACTGTAACACCAGCCTGCCACATTTCCTTGTTGCGCATAGCCTCGAGTTCAGCGTTCAACTTCTCGCGGTAATCAGCCTGAGAGTTCTTGTCGATAGAAATCTGAGCCTCGTTACCAGTCTTTACAGAGTAGTACAACCACTCCATTACAGGCTTGATAGCCTCACGGAAACGAGGAGCCCAGTCAAGAGCACCACGCTGAGCTGTTGTTGAACAGTTAGCATACATCCAATCCATACCCTTAGCACCGAAGAGAGGGCCAAGGCTCTGTGTGAGCTCCTCAACAGTCTCGTTGAAAGCCTCAGATGGTGAGTGACCATTCTCGCGGAGCACGTCATACTGTGCCTCCAACAATCCCTCAATTGCACCCATCAATGAGCCACGCTCACCTGTGAGGTCAGAAGTAGCCTCACGCTGGAATGTAGTCTTAAACAAATAACCGGCACCGATACCGATACCGAAGGCAATAGTCTTATCCTCTGCCTTGCCAGATGCATTCTGGTATACAGCGTAAGAGCAGTTCAAACCACGACCCTCACAGAACATAGTGCGGAGAGAAGTACCAGAACCCTTAGGAGCAACCATGATTACATCAATATCCTTTGGTGGAACAACGCCTGTTCGGTCGCTCCAGTTGATAGCGAAACCATGTGAATAATACAAAGTCTTACCTGGTGTGAGGTATGGCTTAATCTTTGGCCAGCATGCAATCTGACCGGCATCAGAAAGCAACATACAGATGATAGTACCCTTTTCAGCAGCTTCCTCGATAGAGAACAGAGTCTTACCAGGAACCCAACCATCCTTCAGACACTTCTCGTAGGTCTTACCCTGACGCTGTCCGACGATGACGTTGAAACCATTATCGCGAAGGTTACAAGCCTGACCAGGACCCTGGATACCATAACCGATAACTGCGATAGTTTCGTTCTTCAATACTTCACGTGCTTTCTCCAATGAAAATTCATGACTGGTGACAACAGTTTCCATTACGCCACCGAAATTCATTTCTGCCATAATTTTTAATTTTTTGTGCGGCTTACCGTTTGTGGAGCCGCGGGTTATACTTGTCCATACGGATGCGAGCTGTATTCTTATCCAAAGATAGCCTGTTTGATCCGTCCACCCCCTATCAAAGAAGGCGGCTCTGGGTTTATTTTTATTTTCTGAGTGCAAAGGTAAGCAATTAAAATGAAACCACCAAATTTTTCTTTCAATTTTTAATAAATTTAGCCTTACTTCTTACAACTTCCACCTCATTTACGTCATTTTTGCCGGTTTTTGTTATCTTTATGCAGTATTCTTGCATTTTTTCTGCCTCACTTGTTTCTTCCAAATAGAAATGAAGTTGGTCTCCCTGGTGACTTTCTGCTACGTAAGCTATCTCAAATCTTTGCAAAAAGTGATTTTTGTAATAATCCAGATCAAAGAGGTCGAGGATATGTTCGATGTATTTTACCGAGTTGATGTGTCCGTTAACATCTACATCATGATAATAGGTGTCAATGGTTCTCACCAGCTTGGCATCCTTGCCCATTTTCACTCTCGAACTTGCCTGGATAGGACAAGGTTTTTCCGAATCAATATATTCTTTGATGAGTCCGTCGTGAATTTCAAAAATATCAACAGGCTGTCGGGTCTCCGTATCAATCATTGCCCACACGCTCTTGCCGTAACCGTAAACCTTGGCTTCTTCTGATGATGATGTCTTGCCGCAGATTTTGAAATCTCGGGATGTGAAATATTTCATGGCACTCTCGCACCAGGTTTCTACCACAAAGCGGTCGTAAGACTTCGGCATCTCTGTCATCTCAATAGCCAGTCGGCTGAGAACCCATGTCTTGTGTCGGGGCATGAGGTAGTTCATACCGAACCCGCGGTCGTTGCTGTGAAAATCGGCAGCATTGAGCAGATGATTTCCGAGATGCCCCATAAAGAGGTGGCTGCTGAAATCGCAGTGGAAAGGCTCCGAAAGAAATTCGTAACGCCCTACCTTATCTAATATTTTCTGTTCCATAATATCTGTCTCGTCCTTTTATCTTGTTGTTTGTCTTGTTGTTTTAAACCGAAAAAGCCCCCTGCTCCGCTAGTTTGAAGCCAGGGGAACAAAGGGCATCAAAATATGAAAGAAATCTAATCTTCTGAATTCTGCTTGAGATAATCAGAGATGGGTTCGTCAAAACTTCTCGTTACAGCGATTCTGCCGCTTCGGGTATACTGAAGCAGGCAGTTGTAGCTGTTGAGCTGCTGGAAGAGGTCGGCGATGTCTTCGGTAAGTCCTGCCAGAAGCACGGTGCTGTAGGTAGGATTCACCTCCATCATGCGGGCATCATGCTTGCGGATGGTGCGCGAAACCTCTGGATTTTCGAGCAATACCGGAGTGGAAATCTTGAAGAGAGCCACTTCATGGATGAAGATCTGGTCGTCGGAGTAGTAATCGCTCTTCACCACGTCAATCTTCTTCTCTATTGCCTTGTTGATTTTCTCAATCTGCTCTTCATCACTCCAAACCGTGATGGTATACTTGTGTATATTCTTGATACTGCTGGCCGAAACATTCAAGCTCTCGATGTTTACCTGTCTGCGAGTAAACACGGCGGTAATCTGATTCAGGATACCGGCAATGTTTTCTGAGTAAACAAGCAATGTATATAATTTCTTTTCGTTGTTATTCTCCATTTTTCCAAATTTTAAAATAATCGGTTACTTTTCGGAGTCTTTCCTTTTCGGAGGGTGCTCCCTCTTGAAGGAATTTACACCTTATTATATATATAGCCGAGAACTTTTAATAATTCAACTCGAGTTGCATCTCATCTACACTCTTGCCCGGCAGCGTCATCGGAACGATGTCTTCATTCTCCTTGATGGCGCACTCCAGCAGGTAAGGACCCTTGGTGCTGATCATCTTCTCCACCTTAGCCTGAAGGTCCTTGCGGTCTATTACCACATCGTATGGTATGCCGTAGGCCTTGGCAATCTCTGCATAATGAGGATTCATCATGTGGGTGAAGGAGTGACGGCCGCCGAACATCAGGTCTTGCCACTGGCGAACGTTGCCCAGATAGTTGTTGTTCAGCAGAATCATCTTTACCGGTGCCTGCTGCTCCATGATGGTGCCTAGTTCCTGGATGTTCATCTGGAAACCGCCGTCGCCGAAGAAACAGCAGATGGTGCGGTCGGGAGCTCCGAAGGTGGCACCGATGGCTGCCGGAAGGCCGAAGCCCATGGTTCCGAAACCACCACTGGTTACGATGCTCAGCTTCTTGGTAAACTTGAAGTAGCGGCTACTGATCATCTGGTTCTGACCTACGTCGTTTACGAGAACAGCCTCATTATGAGTAGCTTCCGTTACCACGTTGGTCACCTCGCCCATGAGCAGCGGTCCCTCTGTAGGATGGATATCCTTCTCTATTACCTTTTCCTGTTCCTGCTGGCGGTATTCCTCGAAGGAATCTCTCCACTCGCGGTGAACATTCTTGTTCAGCAGACGGGTAATGGCTGGCAGACTCTGCTTGCAGTCGCCCACAACAGCCACATCGGTCTTGATAACCTTATCAATCTCAGCCTTGTCAATGTCCAGGTGGATAATCTTTGCCTGAGGAGCATACTTAGAAGGCACGCCTGTGATACGGTCGCTGAAACGCATACCGATGGCGATGAGCACATCACACTCCTGAGTCTTCATGTTGGTAGCATAAGAACCGTGCATGCCGAGCATACCCATGTTGAGCGGGTGGTTGCTAGGCAGGGCAGAAAGGCCGAGCAGGGTTCTGCCGGCAGGGATATCTGCCTTCTCGAGGAATTCGATGAGTTCATTATGTGCACCGCCAAGCTCTACTCCATGACCCACGAGGACGAATGGTTTCTTGGCATTGTTGATGAGTTCGGCAGCTTCAGCCACCGCCTTTTCATCTATCGTAGGATAAGGGTTGTAAGATGTAACCTTCTCACATTTCACTGGTTCCCACTCGCATGTAGCCACCTGCGCATTCTTTGTAAAGTCGAGCACCACAGGTCCCGGGCGTCCGCTGCGGGCGATGTAGAAAGCACGGCTCACAGCCCATGCCACATCCTCGGCACGGCGTATCTGGTAAGACCACTTGGAGATTGGCTGGGTAACACCCACGAGGTCTACCTCCTGGAAGGCATCGGTACCCAGGGCACCTACGCCTACCTGTCCGGCGATGACTACAATTGGTGTAGAATCCATCATGGCATCAGCGATGCCGGTCAATGTATTAGTAGCTCCAGGACCACTAGTGACAAGAGCGACGCCCACTTCGCCGCTGACTCGGGCATAACCCTGTGCAGCGTGAGCAGCAGCCTGCTCGTGACGTACCAAGATGTGGTCAAACATCTTCTTTTCACCTCTCGTGTAACCGTACAGTGCATCAAACACTGGCATGATGCTGCCGCCCGGATATCCGAAGATGGTTTTAACATCCTCGTTTTTCAGGGAGCGCATCAGTGCTTCGGCTCCTGTTATTACTTCTTTTGCCATTTATATGTTATTATTCTGAATAATTCAAAAACTTTTCTTTTCTCAAAGACTCTAAAAACTGTCTTTTCAAAGACTCTTGAAGACTAGTCGATGATTCTCACACCGCCCTTATCTGCCGAACTTACGCTCTGGGCATAAGCGCGCAGTGCCTTGCTAACCAAGCGGTTGCGCTTCAGCGGCTGCTGTGGGCGTGCAGCGAGTTCCTCGTCAGAGAGCTTCACATTGATGGAGCGGCTAGGGATATCAATGACGATGATGTCGCCATCCTTAATCTTGCCGATGTTACCACCTGCTGCAGCCTCAGGACTGATGTGACCGATGCTCAAGCCTGATGTACCGCCTGAGAAGCGGCCGTCGGTGATGAGGGCACATTCCTTGCCCAGGTGACGGCTCTTGATGTAAGAGGTTGGGTAGAGCATCTCCTGCATGCCAGGGCCACCCTTCGGACCCTCGTGGGTGATGACTACGCAGTCGCCTGAGTTAACCTTTCCGCCGAGGATGCCTTCGCATGCATCTTCCTGAGAATCAAAGCATACGGCTGGACCCTCAAAATGCCAGAGCACTGGGTCTACGCCGGCTGTCTTTACTACGCAACCATTCTGGGCGATGTTACCGAAGAGCACTGCCAGTCCGCCATCCTTGGTGTAGGCATGCTCGAGGTCGCGAATACAACCCTCGGCGCGGTCGATGTCAAGACTCTCCCACTGAGCGTCCTGGCTACCCATCTGGGTAGAGAACTTTCTGCCCGGTGCTGAGTGGTAGATTCTGTCAGCCTCGGCATCAATCTCTGTGTCGGTAATGTCGTATTTCTTCATCTGCTCATCGAGTGTCTTGCCGTCAACACGCTTTACGGCGCCGTTGATCAGACCGCCCTTGTTCAGCTCGTTCAGGATACCGAGGATACCACCTGCGCGGTTGCACTCCTGTACACTGAATTTCTGGGTGTTAGGGCTCAACTTGCAGAGGCAAGGCACCTTGCGACTCAATTGGTCGATGTCTTCCATATTGAAGTCTGCGCCAGCTTCCTGAGCTACTGCCAGCAAGTGGAGCACGGTGTTGGTGCTTCCGCCCATGGCGATGTCCAGGGTCATGGCGTTGAGGAATGCGTCGCGGGTAGCTATATTGCGTGGCAATACGCTCTCGTCGCCGTCCTCATAATATGCATAAGCGTTCTTAACTATCTGGCGTGCTGCATCTTTAAAAAGTTGGATACGGTTTTTGTGGGTAGCAAGAATGGTTCCGTTGCCTGGCAAACTCAGACCGATGGCCTCGGTGAGTGAGTTCATTGAGTTGGCGGTAAACATACCTGAACAGCTACCGCAACCTGGGCAGGCGCACTGCTCAATCTGCGTCATCTCCTCGTCAGAAACGCTTGTATCAGCACCCTTAATCATAGCTGTAATCAAGTCGGCGTTCTCACCCTTCCAGCGTCCAGCTTCCATAGGTCCACCTGAGCAGAACACGGTAGGAATGTTCAGTCGCATAGATGCCATGAGCATACCTGGGGTTACCTTGTCGCAGTTTGAGATGCAGATCATGGCGTCGGCCTTGTGAGCATTGACCATGTATTCTACAGAGTCGGCAATGATGTCACGGCTTGGGAGGGAATAGAGCATTCCGTCGTGTCCCATTGCGATACCGTCGTCAACGGCAATGGTATTGAATTCGGCTGCGTAGCACCCCATAGCTTCAATTTCCTTCTTGACGATCTGACCGATTTCATGAAGATGGGTATGACCTGGCACAAACTGAGTAAAGCTGTTCACGATAGCAATGATTGGTTTACCAAACTGCTCGTGTTTCATACCTGCAGCGACCCAGAGTGCTCGGGCACCTGCCATTCTTCTGCCTTCAGTGCAGACGCTACTTCTTAATGGATGTTTCATATCTTTTTTCTTTTATTTCCTTGCTTAAAAGGACTCTTTCGAACCCATTTGTTATAATTTGCCTGCAAAGATACAGAGAATTTATGTAATAGCCAACTAATTTCGCATAAAATTTCACAAAACTTCGTTTTTTTGTTAGAAAAACAAATAAAATGCTTACAATTTATCACAACAGATACTCATTTCTGCTGATTTTGTGCAAAAAAAACAAGAAAGAGCTTATTAACCACACTGAACTCTTATCTTATTAAGATTACCTGACGAAAAAGTATAAAGCGAGGTGGCCAGACATGTAAGAAAGGCAAGAAGAAAAAAAATCCCCCTAAACCGAAGTTTAGGAGGACCTGGTCACAAGACCAAATATCTGAACTACTTATTTCTTTATTCAGCTGCATTGTTATCATTGAATGTAGCAACACGGTTGAACTCAACCTGCTTGAAGAGCTTGTCAGTAGCACCCATACCCTTAGCCTGAAGACGTTTTGCGCTAATCTTGTAAGTCTTAACGAGAATGTTCTTTACAGCATTGGCACGAGCCTCAGAAAGTTTCTGGTTAAGTTCCTTAGAACCCTCTGGAGATGCATAACCCTTAATTTCAACCTTAGCATCTGGATGATTCTTCATATACTGAGCAATCATCTCGATGTTTGGCATCTGGCTACGCTCTACTTTTGACTTACCTACAGTAAACAATACTGTTGGCTGCAAATTGGTAGCAGTAGCTGGCTTCACATACTTAGGAGTCTTCTGGCACTCATTGAGCGCATTCTGGAGATCCTTGATCTGCTTGTCCTTAGCTGCGAGTTCAGAATCCTTGCTATTCAAGTCGTTGCGGAGGTTGTTGATCTGACCATTCAAACCATCAATCTCGTTCTGGTCGCGTGGAGTTACGATAGTGAAGTTGTGAGAGTTGTTAGAACCCTTGAACTTGTAGTTAACACCCACCTTAACCTGGAAAGCAGATTTGTTAACATCAAACTGGCAACCATTGCAAGCACTCTTGTTGTCGTGAAGGAACCAATTCATAGATGGCTCTACATATACCTGCCAAGCCTTGTTTGCGCCAAGGTTGAATGCGAAGTCAACACCTGCGTTAGCTGTGAGGGCATTGAGGTTGCCATTATGAAGATTGAAAGAGTGGTAAGCGCCGATGCCTGCCAATGGGATGATTTCGAATTTACGTGGCTCACCCTTGTAACCCAAGAAGAGGTTTGTTGCATTGATAGTACCGATGAACTTACCGCTTGCACCACGAACCAAAGTCTTATGTGTATAAGGCAGGTTGCGATTACGAGCATAGAGGTCAGCCTCTACAGCAGCACCCCAAACTGGAGTAAACCACTTTCCGAGACGTACACCTACTGAAGGATTTACGTTCTTGAACCATGCATTGTGAGTAGTCTTTGTAGCAGCTCCAACGTTTACACCAAGATACCAATTGTCAAAGAACTTGCTCTCCTGTGTAGTCTGAGCAGATGCAGATACTGCCATTACGGCAGCTGCAAACATTAATACTAACTTTTTCATTTTCTCTCTAAAATTTGATTGTATATAAATTACTTAAAACTTCATTTTCAAGGTGCAAAATAATAAAAAAAATTATTAACTGCCAAATTTTTGGCCATATTTCATGCTGTAAAACATGAAATATGGAGAAAAAGAACATTTTAATATCCTATTTCTCTATTCTATTTTACTCAAAATGAATAATCTGAGCCATTATTGGTTCTATCCGTTTCTATCAGAAAACATCTTCTGAAGAAAGCTAAAGTTCGAAAACCTGAGCGCTTCTGCCTGCGATGGTTACCTGCTTGTTGCCCAAGCCAGAAACCGAGAGTTTCAGCGTGCGAGGCAAGGCATTCACCACTTTAAGCCAGGTTTTGCCCGATTTAGAATCCTTCACCACACTGGTGCCCACATATTTCTTCAGCGCATCCGGCAGACTGAGCACGGATGAGATGTAAAGGTCACCGGCATGCTGACCGAACATCTTCTGCATCTTGTAGCTCTCGCTCGCGCGTACATTATTATTATCAAAGTAAATCATGTCCGGCTGCCAGTTACTGTATCCGTCCTTACACAAGAGAGGAGCATAAGATGTCATTTCTACCACATCGCCGTTGCGCTCCACATTGCAGAGGTGGATGCCCTCAGCCAGCGCATTGTCTACCGCATTGGCACCGCGAGATGCATATTCGCCCAGATAAACCTTAGGAGCCTTGCGGTCGTAATGGTCGTAATAATCCTGATGGTTCAGGAACCAGCCCGGCTGCTCATAATAATGCTCGTCTACGGCATCAATCCAGCGCTTGTTTTCGCGGGCAATCTTCCAACCCTCAATATAATCGGAAGACGGGAAGTGGAACGGACCTACGGTACCCACCACCTCTATCTGAGGATACTTCTGCTTCACTGCCTTGCAGATCATCAGGTAGCGCTGCTCGAAATCGGTAGAGATAAGGTCTTCGTTGCCGATGCCTATCATCTTGAGGTTGAACGGAGCCGGATGACCCGCATCGGCTCTCATCTTAGCCCACTTAGAGGTGGCAGGATTGCCATTCGCCCATTCTACCAGGTCTAGCACGTCCTGAATATACTGCGGCATCTCGCTCATCGGGATTCCGCCCTGCTGACCAGCCACTCCGCGCTCATCTGCCACAGAGTTCTGACAAGGAACACCTGCCGCCAATACAGGCAGCGGCTCGGCTCCCATATCCTCGCACCACTGGAAATACTCATAGAAACCCAGCTGGCGGGTCTGATGGTATCCCCAGATGTTGTAGGCTGGCTTGCGATCTTTCTGCGGCCCCACGCTCTCCTTCCAGTGATAAATGTTCTTGAGCCCCTGACCGTGGAGCATGCAGCCGCCCGGGAAGCGCACGAAGCGAGGCTTCAGGTCGGCAATGGCCTCGGCAAGGTCTTTACGCAGTCCATGCCCCTTGTAAGTATCTTGTGGTTTGAGACTTACCAAATCTACCGCCACTTTCTGCTCGCCCTTAGGCAAGATGGCGAACCGGATGTTCTTGCCCAGTTTGCCTTCCTTGGTGATGGCTTCGCTGGCGAGTTCGCCCTCATATTTATCGGTAACGATGAGCTGCGCCTTATATTCCTTCCAGTCAGTTCCCTGCACCTTAATCTTGGCCTGGCATACCGGCAATCCCTCCTGGTTTACGAGCGCCAGGGTGAGATTTTTCTTCTTGGCATCGAAACAGCGGGCGTGCAGGCTCACCTCGTAGATGGCCGGCTGATGCTTACCCTCCTTGCCCTCAACGGCAGCTCCGCGACGTATGGCGATGCCGTCCCAACCTATATTATAAATAGGTGTGGCGCCCAAAACGGCATAATGGGGATTATTCTGGCTCACCCCGTTTTCGGTGGCGATGCCCTCTTTCTCTACCCCCACCCATGCCGTGGTGGCATTCCACTGGTGGCGGTGGTCTTCCTTGTTATACTCAAAGTCGCCGTTCTGCAACATTTCTGCAGAGAGTCCTCCGTCGGCAGCGCGGCTGATGTCTTCGAAGAAGATACCCATCAGCTTGTTGGAGATGCGGTGGGATTTCTGTGGATTGATGCTGAGGTTAGCAGGGATTTCCGAATCTTTCGGCAGGTCGATGTGGTTGTCCTTGACATAAGCTGCGAGGTCGGCATCGGTCTTCGGTATCGGCTGGGCGTTGAGTTTTGCCTCTTCAGAGAGGGCGTGGAACCAGGAGCGAATGTAGTTGAGATGTACAGCCGGCACCTCGAAATCGCAGCCCTGGAAGAGTTTTCCGTCTATGGTTGCGGTGTCGCGCTGCCAGAGTATCTCATCGGCAGAAGCTTCCAGCGTATCTTCCTTGAAGGTACGGAAATCGTTGCTTGCCTGTACGTATCGCTTGCCTTTGGATGTCTTGAGATAGATGTCGAAGTTACCGTCATCCATCTGATAGGCAGCCACATCCTTCACGCCTTTTTCGCGGATGATGGGATAATCCTGCGGGCGCCAGGTGATGAGGTCTTCTGAATAGGCTACGGCAAACTGCGGCGCATGCTGGTTCACGCTCCAGAGTGCGCGCCATGTGCCGTCGTTGGCTTTTACCACGAAGGGGTTATACATCTTCTTTTCAGCTCCCCACGGACCATAGTCGCTGGCGCAGAGCTGTCCTACATCCACCCAACGCTCATCGTCGGTGAAATAAGCCAGATGCAACCCCTGGTTGGGTGCTGGCGAATAGATGAATATCTGGCAGATGGAATCCTTGCCCTGTATGGTGTATGCAGGGGCATCCTTGTCTATTTGCGTCTGCATCTGCTGCCTGCTGACAGCCTGACTGGCACTGGCAGCTGCCACGAGTAGCGCTGATGTAAATATGTACTTTAGTTTTATCATGTTTCTATATTTTTAGATTAATATTGTTTGTTTATTTTACACTCTTTCTCTCGGCTTGATAAAAAGGCAGAGTGCATCACTGCACCCTGCCCCCACAAATTAGAGAGTTATAAAAAATCAAGTATGCAGTGACTTAAACACTGCTTCTTTCTGAAATAATTATCTTCTTTCTAGCTGTAATATTCCTTCTTGCCGGCAGCCAGCGTATTCTTCATCAGCGAGCAGATGGTCATCGGACCAACGCCTCCCGGAACAGGAGTGATGAAGGAACACTTCTCTGCCACCTCGTCGAATTTCACATCACCATTCAGGCGGAAACCGCTTTTCTTCGTAGCATCAGGCACGCGGGTGGTACCCACATCAATGACTACGGCTCCCGGCTTCACCATATCAGCTGTCACGAAATCAGGACGACCGATGGCTGCGATGATGATATCTGCCTCCTGACACTCTTTCTTCAAATTCTTGGAATGGGAGTGGCATACGGTGACGGTAGCATCGCCATACTGCTTCTGCATCATCAGCTGAGCCATTGGCTTGCCTACGATGTTGCTTCTGCCCAGAATGACGCATTTCTTGCCACTGGTCTCAATATTGTAATGCTGCAGCAGGGTGAGGATACCGAGCGGAGTGGCAGAAATGAAACAAGCCATGCCGAGCGACATTCTGCCCACATTTACCGGGTGGAATCCGTCTACATCCTTACGGTAATCTATTGCCATGGTCACCTTCTGCTCATCGATGTGCTTAGGCAGAGGAAGTTGAACGATGAATCCGTCAACATCATCATCCTGGTTCAGCTTGTCTACGCACTGCAGGAGCTCTTCTTCGGTAACATCCTCCTCATAACGGATGAGGGTCGACTTGAATCCACACTTCTCGCAGGCCAGCACCTTGTTTTTCACATAGGTTTCACTGCCCCCGTCGTGCCCTACGAGCACGGCTACCAGGTGTGGCTGCTTGCCACCGGCGGCTACGATCTGTGCCACCTCCTGGGCTATCTGTTCCTTGATGGCGGCTGCCGTCGCCTTTCCGTCTATAAGCTGCATTTTTATTCTATATTAATATTAAATGTTCTATGTTAAGTTGCAAAGCATACGAATTCTTCACTCTTCGTTCTTCACTTCTTACATTCCCGGCATCTTAGGCATGCCTGGCATACCCTTCATGCGGCTCATCATCTGCGCCATTTTGTTGCCGGTCATCATCTGCATCATCTTTCGGGTCTGGTCAAACTGCTTGATGAGTTTGTTCACCTCCTGGATGTTGGTGCCCGAACCCTTAGCGATGCGCTGGCGGCGTGATGTGTTGAGGATGGCTGGGTTGGTGCGCTCCTTAGGAGTCATACTCTGGATAATGGCCTCTACGCCCTTGAATGCATCCTCTGGGATATCTACGTCGCGGATGGCCTTGCCAACACCCGGAATCATCGCTGCCAGATCCTTGATGTTACCCATCTTCTTAATCTGCTGGATCTGGTTGTAGAAATCGTTGAAGTCGAACTGGTTCTTTCTGATCTTCTTCTCCAGTTTCTTGGCCTCTTCCAGGTCGAACTGCTCCTGTGCGCGCTCTACGAGGGATACCACATCACCCATGCCGAGGATTCGGTCTGCCATACGAGCTGGGTGGAACACGTCAATGGCGTCCATTTTCTCGCCGGTACCTATAAACTTGATTGGCTTGGTTACCACGGTACGGATACTGAGGGCTGCACCACCGCGGGTATCACCATCGAGCTTGGTGAGAACAACGCCGTTAAAGTCAAGGCGGTCGTTGAATTCCTTGGCTGTGTTTACGGCATCCTGACCGGTCATGGAGTCAACCACGAAAAGGGTTTCGTCTGGATGGAGATGATTCTTGAGATTGCTGATCTCGTTCATCATCTGCTCATCAATGGCAAGACGTCCGGCTGTATCGACGATTACCACATCGTTGCCGTTGGTCTTAGCCTGCTGGATAGCATGGTCGGCGATACTGAGCACATCCTTGTTCTCTGGCTCGCTGTATACCGGAACACCCACCTGCTCACCCACAACATGGAGCTGCTGGATAGCTGCCGGACGGTAAACGTCGCAGGCCACGAGCAATGGCTTCTTGCCTTTCTTGGTCTTGAGCATATTGGCAAGCTTGCCACTGAAGGTAGTCTTACCCGAACCCTGCAGACCGCTCATGAGGATGACGGCCGGATGACTTTCGAGCTTCAATGGAGCTTCTTCGCCGCCCATGAGTTCTTCCAGTTCATCGTGCACCAACTTGATCATCAACTGTCCCGGCTTTACGGCAGTAAGTACATTCATGCCGAGTGCTTTCTCCTTCACCTTGTTGGTGAATTCCTTAGCCACTTTATAGTTTACGTCGGCGTCGAGGAGTGCACGGCGCACATCCTTCATGGTTTCCGCCACGTTGATTTCTGTAATTTTTCCCTCGCCCTTCAAGATTTTGAACGAGCGTTCCAGTCTATCACTTAAATTTTCAAACATTTTTCTTTCTTTATATTTTTGGCTACAAAGATACGACTTTTTTTCGAGAAAGCCAACTTGTTTATGTTTTTTTTTATCCCGTCGGCTAAAATAGCTGTCGCTCTGCCTTTCCCGAGTTCATTTCTTCAGTTTACTCTTGTGCTTATTTTTCAGGATTCTCCTTCTTATTCGATTTTGATTCAGCATCAGAAGTTGCTTTTTTCTCTTCTGTAGCCATTTCAGAAGAAGGATCTTTCTTAAAAGCCGAGACATCATACGGATTAGTCAATTCATACTTTTTCCCCGTTGCTTTTTCATAAGCAGCTACCACAGGATCCTTATGTTCCATTTTTTCAAATACCTTTTTAGCCTGTTGCAGATGCTTCTTATCACGTTTCCCCTGTTTATCCATCCATCCGAAAGCATCAAACCCGATGCCAGCAGATGAAGTTGGCAAAGAGTTTATCTTCTCCTGAATATCCTCTTCCATGTTTTTGATGCCTTCCTGATTTTTGCCCCAAACTGTCACTTCGCCTAATTGTTTGGCATCCGGCAAGAGAAACAGAGTATCCGGCAGTTCCTTGTACCGGATAGTTGCCTTCATAAAACCAGGTTTCGATACGGTTGCTGAATCAAACTGATAGCGCATCGTCCAATAGCCCCGATAATCTGTTCTTGCCCAATGATTGTTATTGGTATGAATAAGTGCTTCACGAATAGGCACATGATTTTCTGCCGATGCGATGACACACGTTTTCTGCGCATAGGCTACCTGCCCTAACATGGCAAGCAATACTATTAAAATCAATATGATACGCTTCATGCTTTTTCTCTGATTTATATCTTTTCTTTGTACCAGACAAATTACTTCTTCTTAATATGAATCTGATACAAAAGTAATGATTAAATCTGATACTTCATTAAATTCCCCAAGAAGTTTAAGTTCATTTAAAGAGTAATGTAAAAAAATTAAGCGTCTATAACAGTTGGCCTATTTATATAGCATCATTCAAAGGTATATAGTATCATTCAAAGGAAAGATATGGTGTTTTCAACACTAAGAAATATTTTTAGTAAGTAAAAGCATATAGTTTTTAGAGTTCTTGCATATAGTCTTTTAAGTCAAAACACATAGCTTCCCAGATATTATCACTAGGCTCAGCAGCTCTGCCGAGCCTAGTGACAACTCTCTGTTAAACCAGTTCCGTAACTGCAGAAATAATTCACTTATATTCTATTGAGTTCATTTGATTATTCTACTATTCCACGTTGCTCGATTCTCTTAGCCTCTTCAAGAAGCTTGATGGCATCTACATACTGAGCGATGCCCTGAGCCACCTCCTTGGCAGCCTTCATTGCCAGGACTACAGTCTGCGGACGGTGTACCACATCACCTCCGGCAAACACACCGCGACGGGTGGTCATACCGAACGGACGTTCAACAACTTTTACATATCCCTTCTCATCCACCTCGATTCCGGCAGTGGTAGAAACGATACGGTTGGCTGGTCTTGAACCGATGGCGAGATAGATTCTGTCGAATTTTTCTACCCTTTCACCCTCAGGAGTGTTCAGCACACAGCTTCCCAGACGGCCGTTTTTGCCCTTCAGAAAGGCCTCGATGGTAGTTTTCCACTCAAATTTCACGCCTTCCTTCACAGCATCTTCATATTCGCTCTGGATGGCAGGCATCTCTTCCTGGGTCTTACGGTACAGCACAGTTACATCGGCACCCAGACGGATAGCAGTACGGGCAGCATCCATGGCCACGTTTCCGCCGCCAATGACACCCACCTTCTCGCCGTCGCGCAGTGGAACCATGTCGCGGGTCAACGCGCCTTCGTTATAGGCATTCACGTTATGCAGAAAGTATGTACTCTGGCTCACACCGTGGAGCTTTGAGCCCGGTGTAGAGTCCATGTTCTGAGGCACGCTGGTACCTGTGCCCATAAAGATGGCGTCGTAGCCTGCACGGAACAGACTGTCGATGGTTACATTGTTCTCGCCCACCATGCAGTTGGTGATAAACTGCACGCCGAGGGCAGCAATCTTAGCCACCTCATCGCGCACTACCGACTTAGGTAAGCGATACTCAGGAATACCGTACATCAACACGCCTCCCGGCTCAGCCTGGCCCTCGAAAATGGTGACGTTGAAGCCCTGACGCGCCAGATCGCCGGCTACGGTCAAGCCCGCTGGACCCGAACCGATGACTGCCACACGGCCACGTGTTTTCTGTGGCAACATCTCGCGCGAAAGGTTCATCTTGGTATCAAAATCGGCAATAAACTGCTCCAGTTTGCCGATCTGTACCGGTTTGCCTTTCTTTCCGAGCACGCAGTTGCCCTGACACTGTTTCTCGTGAGGGCATACACGGCCGCAGATGGCCGGCAAGTTGCTCTTGGCATTGATGATGCTCATCGCTGCACCCATGTTACCCATAGAGAGTTCGTGTACGAAATCAGGTATGTCGTTGCCTATCGGGCATCCCTTCTTGCACTGCGGAATCTTGCAGTGTAGGCAGCGTTTTGCCTCTTCAATGGCTTCGTGGGTTGAAAAGCCCTCGTTCACTACCTGGAAGGCAGCAGCATCCGCCTGCTGTTCTGTTGTATCAGCCTGCTTAGCATCATCATTCTGCTTAGCTGCTGGTTCTGTTGTATTCTGCTCAGGGGCCTGTGCCTCTGCAGCATTCTTCATATTCTTTGTTTCTTTCTGTTCGCTCATAATAGAACTGCTCTTCTTTTTACTGATTCTACAATCTGTTTTATTGATTCTACAATCCTTTTTACTGATTCTACAATCTATCCTTTGATTTGTGGGTGCAAAGGTACAAATAATATTTCAGAAATCGCCCCTATCTCCTTACATATTTTCATTTTGCCCCCTTTTTCCTTATTATCCACCTGCTGGCGCCTTACCGGGGGCGCACACCTGCCTAATCATTAATCACTAATCGGGGGTGGTCATTAAGGTCATTGGTCATTAAGGTCATTAAGCTTTTCCGCTTCCGGCAACACATAAAAAAAAGACCCTACATTCACATGCAAGGCCTTAAAAAAACTTGACTGGTTCTACATTCACATGCAAAACACCAATAACCTGAAGGGGGAAATAATATAAGGGCTCCCCCTCGTAACAACAATTTTATTTTTCTTTAATCTCAATATCTTCCTTCACATGATTACGTATCTTGGTGAGAAAGAGTTTCATACGCTTCGCATCCTTGTGGTCAATGATGTCGATGAGCTCAGCAAGCTCCTCTCTGATCTGTGCCACCTGCCCCGATGTGTATGGGTTGAAGAGAATTTCCTGCAGCAGGTAATCATCTTCGTTGAGCACGCCCTTGGCTATCTGCATGTGGCGCTTGAAGGTGGTGCCCGGAGCATCCTGGTGCTTCATCACTGCCGCAAAGGCAAAGGTGCTCACGAAAGGAATACTCAGCGAGTAGGCCACCGTCTGGTCGTGCTCATCAAATGTATACTCATGCAGACTCAACCCCAACTTCTGGTAGAGGTCCTTGAAGAATATCTTGCCCATGTAGTCACCCTCCTTGATGATGACTGCATTCTCCTCTGAAAGCTGGTTCAGATTGGCAAAGGTTGGGCCGAACATAGGGTGCGTGCTCACGAAGCGGAAACCGCTCTTCTCGTAAAACTCCTGCAGTCCGGTCTTTACCGAAGCTATGTCGCTGATAATGCAGTCGTGAGAGAGATGTGGCAACACCTCTTCAAAGGCTGGCAGCGTATATTTTACCGTCACCGCATTGATGGCCAGTTCGGGGCGGAACATCTCTATCTCTTCCATCTTAGTGAAGCGGTAACAGTTGTAGGTGAAGCGCAGGCGCTTGGCATCCTTCTCGTAAACCGCCACCTCGTGGTCGAAGCTGAGCAGGTCGATGAAGAAACTTCCCATCTTACCTGCTCCCATAATTAATATTCTCATATTTTTCAAGTGAAGAGTGAAGAGTGAAGAACGAAGAATTCTACAGCATCATTTGTTTAAACGAAAAACTACAGCAAAGAACCCTAGCCCTCAAAGCATTTGAATTCTTCACTCTTCGTTCTTCACTCTTCACTTAATTTACTTCTGGTTTAGGATTTCCAACTGCTGGCGGACACTCTCCTCATGGATGTGCTCGAAAATCTGAGCGGCAAACTCAGGGCTCATGCCGCAGAGGGCTGCCTGGGCTCCACGCTTGTCGAGAATCTCGTTGTAACGGTTGGTCTGAACGATGGTCATGTTGTGCTCCTTCTTGTAGGTACCAATCTCGCGGCAAACGCGCATACGTTTAGCCAGAAGATCCATCAGCTGGTTGTCGCACTCGTCAATCTGACCGCGCAGCTGGTGCAGCCCCTCTGTAGAATAATGCTCATCGCGCACTACGAGGAGGCTGAGGATGTAATCCAGCACCTCTGGGGTAACCTGCTGCTTAGCATCGCTCCATGCATCGTCTGGGCTGCAGTGGCTCTCAACGATTAGGCCGTCGAAACCTAAGTCCATTGCCTGCTGACAGAGAGGGGCGATGAGGTCGCGTCGGCCACCGATGTGGCTAGGGTCGCAGATGATTGGCAACTGTGGTATGCGGCGGTGCAACTCGATAGGAATCTGCCACATAGGAAGGTTGCGGTAAATCTTCTTGTCGAAGCTGGAGAATCCGCGGTGGATGGCACCGAGTTTCTTGATGCCTGCCTGGTTGATGCGCTGCAGGGCACCGATCCAAAGCTCGAGGTCTGGGTTTACCGGGTTCTTAACGAGCACTGGCACGTCTACGCCCTGAAGACTGTCGGCAAGTGCCTGCATGGCGAATGGGTTGGCAGATGTACGTGCGCCTACCCAGAGAATGTCGATTCCATATTTCAGTGCGAGCTCTACATGCTCTGGGGTAGCCACCTCAGTAGCTGTCAGCATGCCTGTTTCTTCCTTCACCTGCTTCATCCAAGGCAAGGCTGTTTCACCGTTACCCTCAAAGCCTCCCGGTTTGGTGCGTGGCTTCCACACACCTGCGCGGAACATGTGGCAACCTTTGGCAGCCAACTGCTTAGCGGTAGTCATAACCTGCTCTTCTGTCTCTGCCGAGCAAGGGCCGGCAATGACGCAAGGGCGTTCCTGATCACTAGGAAAATTCAATGGTTCTAATTCTAATTCCATAGTCGAATATTTTTATTTTTTTACTTTTTTCTTTGGGGACCAGCGATGGAATCGCTGGGAACGGGGGCGGAAAGGGGAAAGGCTCTTTTTACCCTTTTACCTTTTTACCTTTCAAAGGCCTTTTACCTTTCAAAAACCTTCTTGATTCTTTCCAGAGCCTCTTTCATCTTCTCATCCTTGGCACAGAGGCTGATACGGATGTAACGCTTGCCGTTGGTTCCGAAGATGAAGCCAGGGGTGAGGAAGACGCGTGCCTCATGCAGAATCTTCTCTGTCAGGTCTTCTACATCGGCATATTTCTCAGGTATCTTGCCCCAGAGGAACATGCCTACCTGGTTAGGGTCAAACTGGCAGTCGAGCACCTTCATGATCTCCTCAGCAATGTCGCGCCGGCGGCGGTAGTTCTGGATGTTGTTCTCGCGATGCCATTCATCCGTGTTGTTAAGCATCGCCTCGGCAGCAGCCAGCTGTATGCCTCGGAAGCTTCCGTTGTCGATGTTGCTCTTCACCTTCAGAATCCATGAGATGAAAGTCTTGTTGCTCGAAATCATCGCCACACGCCAGCCTGGCATGTTGTGGCTCTTGCTCAGGGAATTGAACTCGATGCAGCAGTCCTTAGCTCCCGGCACCTGCATGATGCTCATAGGGTGCTCGTTGAGGATGAGCGAATATGGGTTGTCGTTCACCACCACGATGTTGTGCTTCTGGGCGAATGCCACCAGCTTTTCGTAGGTTTCGCGCTTTGCCACACCGCCTGTCGGCATGTTAGGATAGTTGGTCCACATCAGTTTTACGTGACTCAGGTCCATCTTCTCCAGGGCGTCGAAATCGGGCTGCCATCCGTTATCCTCTCTCAGATCGTAGTAGGTAATCTTGGTACCCAGAATCTTGTTGATGGCGGTATAGGTAGGGTATCCAGGGTTCGGGATAAGCACCTCATCGCCAGGATTGCAGAAGGCGAGCGTTACGTGCAGAATGCCTTCCTTGCTACCTATGAGGGGTTGGATTTCTGTAGCCCAGTCGAGGTCTACATCATACCAGCGCTTATAGAAACCAGCCATTGCTTTGCGCAACTCTGGTATGCCCACCGTAGGCTGATATCCGTGTGCGTTGGGATTGTTGGCTACCTCGCAGAGCTTGTCAATGGTCTGCTTAGAAGGCGGCATGTCTGGACTTCCGATGGCCAGACTGATAATGTCTTTGCCCTCGGCATTAAGCTTAGCCACTTCCTTCAGCTTGCGGCTGAAGTAGTATTCCTGTATTTCCGTTACTCTATTGGCTGGTTGTATCATAATTCTTATTTTCAACTATTAACTGTTAACTATCAACTATTCTTTCTCCTCATATTCTCCCAACACCTTTATTTTCTTCACGAGCGGCGTAATGGCGTCGATGCTCTGGCGGTATCGGGTCAGGTTGTCGAAGGTGAGGTCTACGTAGAAAAGGTATTCCCACTCATGTCCGATGTTTGGCAGCGACTGGATCTTGGTGAGATTGATGTCGTAGAAACTCAGGATGGTGAGCACCTTGGAGAGCGATCCCTTATCGTGAGCCAGACTGAAGACGATGCTCGCCTTGTTGGCCTTTTCGATGGGACGGAGCAGGGCTGCCTTCTGGGGATTGCAGACCACGAGAAACCGGGTGTAGTTGTGCGGATTGTCGTGGATGTCTTCCTGCAGCACCTTCATGCCGTGCATGTGGGCAGCGTAAGAAGAGCAGATGGCTGCCCATCCCCTCACCTTGTGCTGGGCGATGTAGGCTGCCGAGCCTGCGGTATCTTCTGCCTCCACCGCCTTGAGATCGGGATGGTTGGCTAGGAACTTGCCGCACTGCATGAGGGCTACCGGATGGGAGTGAACCTCCTGCAGGGTGCTCCAGTCGTCTTCTGGCAGACAGCAGATGCTGTGCTCTATATGGAGCTTGTGTTCACCTACCACGGTGGTTCCGCTCTGCCGGAGCAGTTCGTAATTGTGGAGCAGGCTGCCCGCAATGGTGTTTTCTATGGCGCAGATGCCTACTACTGTAGGGTCGCGCTTGATGTTTTCGAACACCTCTTCGAAGGTAGCACAACAGATGATTTCAATCTGTTCGCCCTCGAAATACTGGTGGGCGGTAATGTCGTGGAAAGATCCCAGCTCTCCTTGAATTGCTATTCTCTTCATGTTTCTTTTATCTTGTCTAATGTTACGAAAAACGGTCCTACTCAATAAGAGCGGGACCGTTTCGATGATTTCAAGAATCTAATATCCTAAGTTGAAATTTACACGCAACTTCCCGCTTTACAATTATTTGCAAAGTAAAAGTAATAGCTAAAAAAGAATGCGTTAAACTTCTTCATTGTCTTTACATTTTATATGTTACTCACTTTTGTTCTTTCCGAGCCCGTTTCTCCTTTATTATATAAGGAACTTATCTGTGCTCAGATTTTCCCGAGTTCTTTCCTACACCTCTTTATTATATAAGGAGCAGGGAGTGCTCAGATTTCGAGTCTCGACTTGCTAAAATCTCAACTCGACTGCAAAAGTAACATTTTTCTTTGATATTGCCAAACAATTTGATATATTTTTCTTCATTTTCCTTATATTTTATGCTAAAAAACATATTTTCGCCCGATTTTTATCATCAGAATACGGAAAAATGCAGAAAAATGTACTCAAAAGCTAGGCGCTAGGGAGAGACGCAACACCGGAATCCGTGAGGCAAGCCCCTTCCTTTATCTGCAATGTTCTCTGCCTTCAGCCTTGAATTCTCCTGTCAGCTCCCCTACTTTCTCGGGGTTCAGTTCCAGGTAGCGCTTCATGTCCTTTCCGGCACCATCCTTGTCGCCCATCTGCATCAACAGATTGCCGCGCTTCAGGAGATTCGCGCTCAGAGAGGCTTTTACAGACGAGTGTTCCGCAGAATCCTTCTGTTCTGCCAATTCTTTCTCCTGCTCTACAATCTGCTGCGTCAGCGTAGCAAGCAACAGAACAGGGTTTATCTGATTTAAATCCATAACCTTATATTTTTCGAAAAGTATTCTGTTGTATATCAAGGAGTTAACCCACTTGACACTCTAAAACAGGGTGTCAAGGTATGAGCCACTCCTTATTATAATAAGGTGTCATTTACTTGATGGCCCCGATAATCTCAGTCACACTCTTGCATCCGTGAGCATCAAGCCACTCGTTGATTCCATCCTTCACCTTCTTCGTAACCGCAGGATCAATGAAGTTGGCTGTACCAATCTCAATGGCCGTAGCACCGCACATCAGGAACTCAATGGCATCCTTGGCAGAAGAAATGCCGCCCAGACCAACAACCGGAATATTTACGGCATGAGCCACATCCCAAACCATGCGCAGGGCAACAGGCTTAACGCAAGGACCGCTCAAACCACCCGTACGGATGCTCAAGAGAGGCTGGCGCTTCTCAATGTCCACCGCCATACCCATCAGCGTGTTGATGAGCGAAACAGAATCGGCACCCTCAGCCTCCACGGCACGAGCGATATCGGCAATGCTGGTAACATTAGGCGAAAGTTTCACGATGAGGGTCTTCTTATAAACCTTTCTCACCGCCTTCACCACGCTGGCTGCACCCTCGCAGGTTACACCGAAGGCCATGCCGCCATCCTTCACGTTAGGACAGGAGATGTTCAGTTCTATAGCCGGAATTTTATCCAGCTCGTTGATGCGCGCCGCACACTCAGCATAACTCTCAGGCGAATGTCCGCTCACGTTGACAATCATATTGGTATCAATGTCCTTGATCTGAGGATAAATGTGAGAGCAGAAATACTCCACACCCTTGTTCTGCAAACCTACACAGTTGAGCATACCCTGAGGCGTTTCAGCCATACGCGGATAGTCGTTTCCCTCGCGAGGTTCCAGGGTAGTGCCCTTCACGATAATACCGCCAATCTCCTCCAGAGGAACGAAATCAGCAAATTCCAATCCGTAGCCGAAAGTACCCGATGCAGTCATCACAGGGTTCTTCAACTTCAAATCCTTTATCTTTACACTTAAATCAGCCATAATCTTCTGTTTTTACTTAAAAATGTTTTACAAACAAAGACAAGAGAATTCTTCGTTCTTCACTCTTCATTTAGATTTCCCAAGTAAGTTTCTTGATGTTGATGACAGGTCCATCCTTGCAGACGCACTGGTTCCCCTCGGTAGTTTTCTCTACGCAGCAGAGGCAGGCGCCCACACCGCACGCCATCTTGTTCTCAAGAGAAACCTCACACTCCACACCAGCCTTCTTGGCAAAGCGAGCCACGCTCACCATCATCGGCTTAGGTCCGCAGGTAGAAATCATATCAAACTTCTCGTTCTCCAGAACAGAGTGGTTGGTAACGAAACCTACCTCGCCAGCCGAGCCATCCTCAGTAGTGATGCATACCTTTCCGATCTTGGCAAACTCATCCAGTTCGAGCAGATCTGTAGCCTTGCGTGCACCCAGCAGGAAGGTAACTTCAGCCCCGAAATCCTTGATGAGTTTTCCGAAATAGAGGAGCGGAGCCACACCTACGCCACCACCTACGAGCAGATATTTCTGGCTCTTCCCGGTAGGCATGGTGAAGCCGTTGCCGAGAGGCAGCATACAGTTGAGCACATCGCCCTCCTTGAGCTGTCCGAGCTGACGAGTACCGTCGCCCACCATTGCAACGAGCAACCAGAGCTGATTATTTTCACGATCCACGAAATTGATGGAGATAGGACGGCGAAGCATGGTAGTAGGCGAATGGTCTACTCTTACTTCTACGAATTGGCCAGGCAAGATTTCAGGCAAAGGTTTCTCATCGGTAAGCTTAATCAAAACGTGCTTATCGCTAAGCGCCTCTACAGAAACCACCTTGAGGTCGAGAACATATTTTTTCATCTTATTGCTAATTTTTAATATGCTTATTATATAATGTACGTATATCATAATAGGTACGCGTAGCTTCCGGTTACGACCACCTACGTTTTCTACGATGCAAAGGTACATCAAAAATCCGAATTTACGAAAAGAAAAGAGATATTTTTTCTTTATCGCCGCTCCTAGGTGTTTGTTTTAGGGTTCCCCAATCCCTACTTTATTTCTTAGGAACGAAGGTTTCCCAGGTCTGATCATCGTAGAAAATACGGATTTCGGTAATCTTTCTTTGCGGTTTGTCTACAAATTTTACCGCCGTTTGGGCTATATTTTTAGGTGTACGATTTACACCCTGCATTTGAGGCTGGTCAAAGAGCGAGGGAGAAGTAGGGGAGGCTGTGGCTCCTTCGGCTCCAAAATCGAGCATAGGCTCGGCAGAGGCGGCTCCAGAAGGCTGACTGCCCTGCTTCATCCCCTCAGCACCACCGGCTGCCCCATCCGTAATGCCTTGATGCATATCAGCAGCACCCTCTTCACTGCCACCCTGGGAAGCCTGGTTCTGATACATAGGAGGAGTACCGTAGAGTACCCAATAAACGTTTACCTGAGGAAAACTCTTATGGATGCCATCCACAATGCTGAGCGATGGATTGGTCTTCCCGTTGAAAATATTGCTCAGCGTAGCGGTCGAGATTCCGATCATCTGAGCGAAATTTTGCTGAGTGAGGTGCTGGTCCTCCATCAGCTGTCTGATTCTATCTTTCATGCTCTAAAATTTTTAGTGTTCATTTTTCTACTGATACGATGTTTTATTTCCGAACAAGCCACTTTTGGACCCTTTTTCGGTTGATTTTACAAAGATAAAGCAAAAATTTAGAATAACCAAACATTTCTGAATAAATTTAGATTTTTAAACTTTAGGTTTCTGTTTGTAAATTTGAATTCTACTCACTCCAGTGTTCGGTTTTTATGTTTAGTTTTATAAATATAAACCTATCAATCAAAATATATGACTAACCTTTTCTTTATAGATTTAGGCTAAATCACTGGTTATTCATACTATAAACCTCCTAAATAACGGCATATAGAGCGATTTATGCAATATTTCCACCACACCTATGTAAAAATCTATGGTTTATAAAACAATTAAAATACATAACCAACTGAGTTTCCATTACTTACAAATTCAGAATACGATATGAATATTTATTCATTCATAATCATAAACGCCCTATTTTATCTTTATTTTTATAAATACAAAACATAAATTCGTGCATTTAGTTTTCTTGTATTTATGTTTATAAATCAAAATCACACGTTTTGATTTGTAAATTTAAAAACATAAACTTAGAAATCATAAACCTTAATAAATGCAAACGACCGATTTCAGACTACAGGAAATGGCAATTTTTTCCATTTCTAGCGTATTCCAGCCCATCGACAAGGAAACGGGCAAATTCGCGAGTAATGAAGAGGGTTAATTTATGTAAGTTACTGATAACCAATAAAGTTAAGTCTATTTTCAGGCGAAAACGAAAAATGGGCATCTAGCTCGAAAAATCGCTTAAATCCCCCATTTTTGCCAAAAAATCGCCCAAAATGAGCCCAGATAAACGCTCCAAAAAGAGCTGAAAATCCCCTATTTGGGGCAAATTTATAATGCTAAACGCTAGTTGGCTGCTTTCTGGAAACAGGCGGCAAAGAAGGTAGAAAACGAAAACGAGCTCCTGCCGAGAGAAAACTCTCAGCAGGAGCTCGCCTACTCTCCCCCACCTCGCTCTTCAGCATCAGTGAAGGATAAAAAAGATGAGTTCTTTCATCAGTTCACCCACCGGAGTGGATGGATTATCCAGTCCCTTTATCTTCGCATCCACCTCCTTAAACTTCTCAATAATCGCCATCACTTTCACGCCCGTATAGTTCCTCATTCCTGTAATATATTCGCGCGCCGCCCAAGCTCCGCGCAAATCCAGGAATTTTGCGAGCTCATTTTCGTTCTGCCTGTTGGGTGCATAATAAGCAATCATCAGGTTTTGGAAATAAGTAAAGAGCATCGGGAGAAGCGTGAAGAGAGAACCACTCTTCGGATTGCTGTCAAAATAATTTATTATCTGATTTGCCTTGAACACATCGCGGCTGATGATGGCACTTCTCAGCTCGAAGGCATTGAAGTCTTTGCTCACCCCTATTTCTCGCTCCACAATCTCCGGAGTAACACGCCGGTCGTTCTCTGGAAGAGAAATGAGCAGTTTGTCGAGCTCGGAAGTGAGTCGGTGCAAATCTGCTCCCACATGATCTGCCACCATCTGGGTAGCCTTGGGTTCAATGGTTGCCTTACGGGTCTTGAGATAAGTCTCGATGAAGCCCGGCAGATTTCGGTCGTAAAGCTTCTTGCTTTCAAAAACCACACCCGCCTTGGCAGCGAGGGCAGAAAACTTTTTACGACTGTCGAGTTTGCCGTTTTTATGACAGAAAACAAGGATGGTTGTTTTTACCGGATTTTCGAGGTACTTCTCGAGCGCTTCCAAATTCCGCAAATTCTGAGCCTCTTTCACAACCACTACTCTATACTCCGCCATCATCGGGTAGCCCTTACACAAATCTGCCACTTGCGCACCCGTAACATCAGCTCCGAAAACCACCGTCTGATTGAAGTCACGCTCCTCGGGCTGGAGCACATTTTCTGAAATGTAGTCGCAGATCTTATCTATATAAAAAGGTTCCTCACCCATCAGAACATAGACGGGAGAATACTTCCGAGCCTTCAAATCTTTCATGATTGACTCGTAACTTATTGCACTTTTCTTTTCTACCATTGGATTATTTTTTGTAACTTTGCACCCAGCAAACTCCGGGGGCGCGGACAAGCATTTGCTCCGCCTCCAAGTTCGCAGTTTTCTGAGGTGCAGTTTTCAGCTGCACTTCGACTGCAAAGTTACAAAAAATAAATTGAACTTCCTATATAAAAGAGGTAGTTTTTGAAAATGAGGTATGGTTAAAAGAAGAAAAGAAACCATATCGAAAACAGAAAAGAAAGAAATATAACCCTATATATAAAAGGTACAGAAAAATGATTCGCTTAAATTTGCCATCTTTCGACATCAAGGTTTCGGGCTCAAAACAGCATCCCCAGATACTGGATGTGCTGCGCCGGAAATTCATCACGCTCACTCCCGAAGAGTGGGTGCGCCAGCATTTCGTTCATTTTCTCATCGAGCACAAGGGGTATCCTGCCTCGTTGCTCGCCAACGAAATCCAGCTGAAATGTGGCGACAAGGTGCTGCGCGCCGACAGTGTGCTCTACTCCCGTGAATTGCAGCCCCGCATGATCATCGAGTACAAAGCCCCTCACATCCCCATCACACAGAAAGTATTCGACCAGATTTCGGTTTACAATCTTCTGCTCCATGTCGACTTTCTGGTGGTGAGCAACGGGCTGGAGCATTACATCTGCAAGATGGATTATGAAAGTAAAAAATATGTATTTTTTGAGACCATTCCCGATTATTCCGATTTATTGACATTATGAGAGCGTCGGAGGATAGTCCGGAAGTTTTTAAACAGAGCTTCCCCAGCCTTCAAAATTTGCGAATTTCCGCCCAACCGGCCATCCGTTTTAGAATTCGCGAATTTTGGAGGCCTTTTTCTGCCCCTTTTCCTCTCCCTTTTTGAGCACTCCTTTTCCTCCCATCCCCCTTCTCGCGTTATTTTTTAATAAAAAAAACATTTTCATTTTGTAGTCTCCTCCTTTTATACTATCTTTGCATCTAATATATATATTAAGGTATAGACTGCCTAAAAGAACAGAAAGAAATGGAGAATAAAAAGATAAAAATCGCCGTAGCCGGAACAGGATATGTAGGCCTGAGCATCGCTACCCTGCTGAGCCAGCATCATGAGGTGGTGGCAGTAGACGTGGTACCCGAAAAGGTGGAGCTCATCAACTCGCGCCGCTCGCCTATCCAGGACGAATACATAGAGAAATATCTGGCTGAAAAGGAACTCAACCTCAAAGCCACAACCGATGGAGAAGAAGCCTATAAGGATGCCAACTTCGTAGTGATTGCCACACCAACCAACTATGATCCGGTGAAAAACTACTTCGACACCTCGCACGTAGAAGAAGTCATCCGTCTGGTGATGCAGGTGAATCCCGATGCCATCATGGTCATCAAGAGCACCATTCCGGTAGGCTACACCGAAAGCATCCGCCAGAAGACGGGCAGCAAGAACATCATCTTCGCTCCTGAATTCCTGCGCGAGAGCAAGGCACTCTACGACAACCTCTACCCGAGCCGCATCATCGTAGGCAGACCGAATGGTGACGAGCGACTGGACCAGGCAGCCCGCACCTTTGCAGAACTGCTGAAAGAGGGAGCCATCAAGCAAGACATAGAAACCCTGTTCATGGGACTTACCGAGGCAGAGGCGGTGAAACTCTTCGCCAACACCTACCTCGCCCTGCGCGTGAGCTACTTCAACGAGCTGGATACCTACGCCGAAATGAAGGGCCTCGACTCTAAGGCTATTATCGACGGAGTGGGTTTGGACCCTCGCATCGGCACCTTCTACAACAACCCTTCCTTCGGATACGGCGGCTACTGTCTGCCGAAAGATACCAAGCAGCTGCTCGCCAACTATGCTGATGTGCCCGAGAACCTGATTCAGGCGATTGTGGAGAGCAACCGCACCCGCAAGGATTTCATCGCCGACCGCGTGCTGAACATGGCTGGCTACTACGATTATGCCAACCAGAACAACTTCAGCGAGGAGGAAGAGAAGCCTTGCACCATAGGCGTATACCGGCTCACGATGAAGAGCAACAGCGACAACTTCCGCCAGAGCAGCATACAGGGCGTGATGAAGCGCATCAAGGCAAAGGGCGCGCAGGTTATCATCTACGAGCCTACGCTGAAAGACGGAACCACCTTCTTCGGAAGCCGCATCGTAAACAACCTGGATGCCTTCAAGCAGCAGAGCCAGGCCATCATCGCCAACCGGTATGACAAGTGTCTGGATGATGTGGCAGAAAAGGTTTACACCCGCGATATTTTCAGAAGAGACTGAATTGAGTTAAAAGTTTATAGTTAAAAGTTAATAGTTGGAAGCTGGAAGCTGAAGACGGAAAATAGGAAAACAATAATATTTATAATAAAGAGAAAAATAAGAAATGGCAAAATTAGTAATCAATTCCTACGAGGAATTTGCATCTCACCTCGGTGAGAAGTTAGGAGAATCAGACTGGTTGCAGATTGACCAGGACCGTATCAACAAGTTCGCAGACGCTACACTCGACCCACAGTGGATCCACGTAGACGTAGAGCGCGCCAAGGTAGAGAGCCCTTACCACAGCACCATCGCTCACGGTTACCTCACCCTCTCAGTACTCCCATACCTCTGGCAGCAGATTATCGAGGTAAACAACCTCAAGATGCTCGTAAACTACGGCATGGACAAGATGAAGTTCGGTCAGCCAGTCATCACCGGTTCACGCGTGCGCCTGGTAGCCACTCTCCACGACATCCAGAACATCCGTGGCATCTGCAAAACCAGCATCAAGTTTGACATCGAAATAGAAGGTCAGCGCAAGCCAGCCCTCTCAGGCATCGCTTCTTTCCTCTACTATTTCAACAACTAAAAGATGGCAGCAGGTAAATGGATAGGTGGTGTGCTCGGTTTCATCACAGCCGGTCCGCTGGGAGCCCTGGCAGGCTATGCCCTCGGTTCCCTCTTTGAGCACGGACTGGATGCGGTAAACCGCGACGGCGACCACCATTACAACAACGCCTACGATGCCTACAGCGGCCAGCAGCACAACGGCCGCCAGGGTTTCGGCAACCAGGGCTACAGCCGCCAACAGAGCTATGAGGGAGAGCGAAACTCCTTCATGTTCTCGCTGCTGGTGCTCAGTTCCTACATCATCAATGCAGATGGCAAAATCATGCATTCCGAGATGGAGATGGTGCGCCGCTTCCTGCGTCAGAATTTCGGCGAGGCAGCCAGTCAGCAGGGCGAGGAAATTCTCCTCAAACTCTTCGAACAGCAGAAGCAGATGGGCATGCAGCAGTACCGTTCGGTGATACAGGACAGCTGTCATCAGATACGTGCCAACATGATGTATGAGCAGCGCCTGCAGTTGCTCAATTTCCTCGTCATGATTGCCCAGGCCGATGGAATTGTGAATCCTCAGGAGATTCAGGCGCTCAAGGAGATGGCCATCCACATGGGGCTTTCTGCCGAGGATGTAGACCAGATGCTGAACCTGGAGAGCGGGGCTTCTTCAACAGGCAGTCTGGATAATGCCTACCGTGTTCTGGGCATCAGTCCTGACGCCTCAAACGATGAGGTGAAGGCCGCTTACCGCAAGATGGCGCTCAAGCATCATCCTGACAAGGTAGCAGCACTGGGCGAAGATGTGCGCCGTGCAGCCGAGAAGAAATTCCAGGAAATCAACGACGCCAAAGACCGCATTTACAAGGCTAGAGGACTCTAGGTTCCAGATTAGGATTAAAAGTTCCAGATTAGGATTAAAGGAGTTAAGACAGATTGTCCTAGCTGCCTGAAAACGAAAAAAAAATAAAGGCTCGCCAAGCAATTTTGGCGAGCCTTCATTGTATCTTATCGTATCTTTATCAGAAGATTATCATCCGAAAAGAGCGGAGAGAGGAGTAAGATTAATCCTCATCCTCAGTCTTTCTTCTGCGGATAGCGCGCTTGCGCTTTGGCTTCTCCTCTGTCTTAGGAGCCTCAATCTTAACACCAGCCAATTCCGGGTCGATGAGGATACGGCCGCAATACTCACAAGGGATAATCTTCTTGTGCATCTTGATGTCGAGCTGGCGCTGAGGTGGAATCTTGTTGAAGCAACCGCCACATGCATCACGCTGCACGTAAACGATACCCAAACCGTTGCGGGCACCATTACGGATGCGCTTGAAGCTCTGGAGCAAACGTGGTTCAATCTTCTTCTCGAGCTCGAATGCCTTCTCCTTCAAATTCTCCTCTTCCTCACGGGTTTCAGCCATGATTGACTCGAGCTCAGAACGCTTCATTACCAAGCCCTTCTCGCGGTCTGCCTTCTGGTCCTCAGCCTTGTGAAGGTCGTACAGGCGCTCGTTGATCGTCTGCTGCGCCTCGCGGATTTTCTTGCTGCAAAGTTCGATTTCCAACTCCTGGAACTCGATTTCCTTGCTCAAAGTATCATACTCGCGGTTGTTGCTAACCATTTCGAGCTGCTTTTTATAACGCTCCACGCTAGCCTGAGCCTCCTCAATCTCGTGCTGCTTCTGATCGATGGCGCGGTCAAACTGCTCAATATCGGTCTGGATTTTCTCGATACGGGTGGTAAGACCAGCAATATCGTCTTCCAAATCCTGAACTTCGAGAGGCAACTCACCTCTCAACGCACGCTTTTCATCAATTGCAGACAAGGTGGTCTGAAGCTGATAGAGAGCCTTCAACTTCTCTTCCACTGTCAAATCTGTAGGATCTTTCTTTGCCATAATTCCTTATTTAAATATTAAATGTTTAATGTTAAATGTTAAATTGGGCTTGCGCCCTTCCAGCCATCTTATAAACTGAAGTTATAAATACAATATCGGATTCGTATTTATCTCCGAGATGCAGCATTTGGCATCAGGGAAATTCTCCTGGATGATGCTGCGGAAGATTTCGCCCGTAAACTGCTCACTCTGATAGTGGCCGATGACGCAGATCTGAATCTCCTGTTCGTGGCCGAAATACTCATGATAGCTCATCTCGCCCGTGATGAAGGCATCGGCACCTGCCTTGATGGCTGCGTCGAGCAAGAAAGCACCTGCTCCACCGCAGAGTGCCACCTTCCTGATAGGACGTCGAAGCAACTGGTTGCACTGCACGCACTCCACGCCAAACCGTTCCTTGAGCATCAGCACCAAGTCGTCGGCTGCCAGGTCCTCAGCCACCTCTCCGATGACGCCCTCGCCGCCCTTCACGCCGTCCACTTCCTTCTCGCCAGCAAAGAACTGCACGTTTCGCAGCCCCAGTTTCTCGGCAATCTTGAAGTTCACGCCGCCCGCAGCCGCATCCATGTTGGTATGCATCGCCACGATGGTAATATCATTCTTAATCGCCTTGCGCACGGTACACTGCACGTAGTTCTCGTCCGAGATTCTCGCCAGTTTGCGGAATATCAGCGGATGATGGCTCACGATGAGGTTACATCCCTTCCGGATGGCCTCGTCTACCACGGCTTCAGTAACGTCAAGACACAACAATGCCCCTGACATTTCTACCGCCTCTGTCAATCCAACTTGCAGACCGGCATTATCATATCCTTCCTGCAAGGGCAGAGGCGCGTAATGTTCAAGGGCATCAACTACCTGTTTTATTTTCACGCTCCTATTCAATATTTTATTTTTAGACTGCAAAGTTACTCATTTTTCCCCGATTTTATCTCCATACAGCCCTCCGTTTAAACTTTTTTAATACAAAGTTTCGCTTTTGCGCAAAATATTTCACAAAAACAGCCGATAGTTGTAGATTTTTTATTAATTTTGCAAGCATACTTCATAAAAGCAGAACGGAGCCCGTCCCCAAGGAAAGGTTCCCGATGAAGAACAGAGTATAATAAATTGGTTTAGAACATCGTATAATAAAAATAGTATAGCTTATGCATCAATCTACATTACCCTGCGATTTCGCACTCCCTGCCGAATGGGAGCCACAGAGCGCCATCATGCTCACCTGGCCACATGCCGGCACCGACTGGAAGCCGTATCTGCCTGAAATTACAGATACTTATCTCGAACTGGCAGATATCATCACGCGCTACGAGCAGCTGCTTGTGGCTACACCCGATGTGCCCGCCACCCGATACCAGCTCAAGAAAAAGCTCTCTGCCGAACAGATGAGCCGCGTGCTGCTCTACGAGGTAGAAAGCAATGATACCTGGGTGCGCGACCACGGACCCCTCACGATGGTGCTGCGCAGAAAGCAGAACACCTGGATGGTGCCTTACCGCATACTCGACTTCAAGTTCAACGGCTGGGGCGAAAAGTTCAGATGGGAGAAGGATAATGCCATCACCCTGCAACTATACTATCAGGCAGCCTTCAATGCCGATATAGAGAACCACCAGGGCTTCGTGCTCGAAGGAGGCAGCATCGAGAGTGACGGAAAGGGTACACTCTTCACCACTTCACAGTGCCTGCTGTCGCCTCACCGCAACCAGCCGCTCGACCACGACAGCATCGCCCATCTGCTGCAGACTTTCTTCCAGCTCAAGAGAGTCGTCTGGCTGGATCACGGCAATCTGATAGGCGATGATACCGACGGCCATATCGACACCATCGTGAGAGTGGCTCCACACGACACCTTATTATATGTAGGCTGCGATAATCCGGAAGATGAGCAGTATGAAGACTTCCAGGCGCTGGAGAAGCAGCTCAAGGGCCTCTTCACCTGGGAGGGATACCCTTACCGCTTGCTCAAACTGCCGATGCCCGACCCTATCTATGATGAGGGCGACTGCCTCACCACCAACCCTGAGAGCGAGGGCGACCGCCTGCCTGCCACCTATGCCAACTTCCTGATACTGAACAAGGCGGTGATTTATCCCACCTACAATCAGCCGGAAAAGGACGAGGAGGCACGCAAGCAGATTCAGCTCGCCTTCCCCGACCGCGAAATCATCGGTGTAGATTCGCAGACCATCATCCGCCAGCATGGCAGCATCCACTGCATCACCATGCAGTTGCCCGAGGGAGCCCTCAGAGACTCAACATTCCACATTTAACATTAAACATTTAACATTAAAAGTAAAAAATGAACGTCGGTTTATTACAACTTCATAATACGGCAGATATCGCCAACAACAAACAGCGCCTGGCAGAAGGCATCATCGACCTCGCCCATCGCGGCGCAGAGCTCATCGTGCTTCAGGAACTTCATAACTCCCTCTATTTCTGTCAGGTAGAGGATGTTGACCTCTTCAACCTGGCAGAGCCTATTCCGGGCCCTTCGACCGATTTCTACGGCAAGCTTGCCAAGGATCTCGGCGTCGTCATCGTCACCTCCCTCTTCGAGCGCCGCGCTCCGGGCCTCTACCACAATACAGCGGTAGTGATGGAGAAGGATGGAAGCATAGCCGGAAAATACCGCAAGATGCACATCCCCGACGATCCTGCCTACTACGAGAAGTTCTATTTCACTCCGGGCGACCTCGGTTTCCACCCTATCCAGACCTCTGTAGGCAAACTCGGCGTGCTGGTTTGCTGGGACCAGTGGTATCCCGAAGCAGCCCGTCTGATGGCGCTGCAGGGAGCCGAAATGCTCATCTATCCTACCGCCATCGGCTACGCTACCTATGATACCGAGGAAGAGCAGCAGCGCCAGCGCGAGGCGTGGACTACCGTGATGCGGGGCCATGCCGTAGCCAACGGATTGCCGGTCATCGCCGTAAACCGCGTAGGTTTCGAGCCTGATCCTAGCGGTCAGACCGAGGGCATCCAGTTCTGGGGCAGCAGTTTCGTAGCCGGTCCTCAGGGCGAGCTCTACTACCGCGCCAGCGATCAGGAAGAAGAGAGCCTGGTGGTAGATATCGACCTGAAGCACAGCGAGAATGTGCGCCGCTGGTGGCCATTCCTCCGCGACCGCCGCATCGAGAACTACGGAGATATTACCAGGCGATTTATCGATTAACCCAAGTTTGCCGGAAATTCCGAGAGAATATCGGGATTCCGGCATACATATATATAAGGTATAGATTTTCAGGATAAATGGAGAATTTGGAAGTGATGGTGATACTTTTCATCATCGTGATTTTAGGTTACGTCGCCTGCAAGTTGGGATATATGGGCGACAAGTTTGACAAGAAGCTATCCAGCATGGTGGTAGATATCACCTGTCCCCTGCTGGTGCTCTCGTCAGTAATGGGCGATGAGCTGCCCGACCGCACGCTCATCCTTCCCCTCCTGGGCGTAGGTTTCCTTACCTACATCCTTTTGCTGGTATTCGGTTTCTGGGTGCCGCGTCTCATCACTCGCAATCATGATGACCAGGGCATGATAGGTTTTGCGCTGATGTTTGCCAACGTAGGTTTCATCGGCTACCCTATTGTTTCAAGCATATTCGGTCCGAAGGCCATTTTTTATGCCGCGCTGCTCAACATGCCGAACACCTTTTTTATTTTTACGGCAGGTGTCATGCTCATCAAGGGCGAGTACAGCGTCAAGCAGTTCAATCCTAAGGTGCTGTTTTCTCCGGCTCTTCTTGGTGCCTTTGTTGCCGCCCTCCTGGTAGCCTTCGGGGTTCATACGCCCGATATCATTGCGCGTCCGGTAACGATGGTGGGCAACATAACGGTTCCGGCAGCCCTGATGATTATCGGTTCCTCGATGGCTAAGTTGCCGGTGAAGGAGATTATCGGCAGTCCGAAGGTATACCTCTCCTCGTTCTTGCGTCTTGTGGTAGTACCTCTGAGCATTTATTTCCTGTTCAAGGTATGTGGTGTAAGCGATCAGGTCAACGACATCAATACGGTTGTCATTGCGATGCCCGTAGCGAGTTTCGGCACGATGTTCTGTCTGAAATACGGCCGCAATCCTTCGCTCATCACCGAGATGACGTTCATCACCACGGTTGGCAGCATCATTACCATCCCGCTCATCACCCTCCTCTTTTCGTAATGCAGGAAGGGTGAAATGCCTGGCGTACTTGCGTATCTTACTGCAATGACATCTTTTTTACGCATTGAACGATAAAAAAATCTCCATTTTTTCGTTATTACCCGTTTTTTGCTTATCTTTGCAAATAAATTTGGCACGAAGAAATCCTTTTTACCAATAATATAAATTAGAAAAAAAATGAAGATAAACAACAGTACGAAGAAAAGCCTGCTCATCATCGCACTCGCGATGGCCAGCACTACTTACCAGACACAGGCCGCTCCGATAGAACATATCGGCGACAGATACATCATGCATATTCCAGAAATGGAACTCACAGGCGAAGAATCACTCCTCGATGTGCTCATGATGTGCCCGGAAGTCATCTCACTCAACGGCAACAACATCATCGGCGGAGATCCATTCGCCAACCTCTACGGCAAGTTCGTCATCCGTATCGACAACCAGGAATACGGACTCGATTACGCCACCTTCCTCCACCATTTCAAGGCTCGGGAGATAGAAACCATCAAGGTGTGCCAGAACGCCGAAGTGATGAAGGGATGCAGCAGTCTGAAGAAAGTCATCGACATCACACTGCGCAAGAAGGAGAACGGAACCACCGGCAGATGGGGACTCTTCGGTGATACCTACGGCGGCGCAAAAGGCATCGTCAGCGTCATGAGCCAGCAGGATAAACTCCGCGTGCTCAGTCATGTAGAAGGCAACTTCCAGCGCACCTCCAGCAGCGATAAGGACGCCTACCAGGGCATCTCAGGCACCACCGTGAACCACTACTCCCACGAGGGCGCCAAGCTCAATCTGCTCTGGACGCCTACCGCGAAGGATGTACTCGAAATAGATGCGATGCAGACCTACACCCGCAACCATTTCACCCACACCCCGGCCGATTACGTGCGTGCCTATCATCTGCAGGCCGACTATACCCGCACGCTCGCCGACAACGGCTCCAGCATCCTCTTTACCCTCGGTGCCGAGCATATCAGCGACAACGGACGTACGCTGGAAGAAACCCATACTGCGCCCTACCAGAACCACTCCACCTACCCCTTCATGGTGGTAGAATACGCCACTCCGGTCATCACCCCTGATCTCTGGATTACGGCAGGTTTCGAGGGCGGACTCTCCATCGAGAAGAACTGCGTCGCCGGTTACACCAACCATTCCAACTATCAGGATTTCTACGCCCAGCTGGATTACAACATCGGCAAGTGGGGATTCATGGCAGGCGACCGTTTCCGCATCATCAACTTCCGTCCTAAGCAGATTGCGCCGGAAGAGCACTGGAAGCATACCACGCGCAACCATATCTACTCGGCGAGCGCCTATTACCGCTTCACGCCGGGTCATACCCTGCAGGCCACCTACTGCCGCCGCATCTTCAATCCCGAGTTTGGCGATTTCATAACCGCAGGCGATATGGAGGGCTCCTGGCAGCCGGTTTATACCGCCGATATCGGCAACAGCATGGCGAATGTGGTAGAGCTCAAGCATACCTACAGCCGCCCAGCCTTCGTGCTCAGCACCTCGGTGAAGAACATCCACCAGCACCTGTTCAGTGCCATCCACAACAATACGCTCGGCATCGGCTCCACCGCCTTCTGGCACAAGGGCATCCTTCGCCTCACAGCCGGAGTCAACTACTTCTGGCAGCGCAGCGAAACCCCTTCAGAGGAGGCTCAGCAGCGCAGTGCGGAGTATAATCATTTTGCCGTGTTCAAGTTGGCACCGCAGCTCACAATGGCCGATGGCTGGCGCTTTACGGGCAACCTCATCTGGTGTACCCGTCGCCGCAGCGATCCCTACACCCCGGCTAATCTCTATGCCGAGGTAGGGGTATACAAGAATCTGGGCAAGCACTGGACGCTCGAGGGCCGCTTCCACGATATGGCGAGTCAGCACTTCGGCAATCGCGCTGCCACCATCGGCTGCACGTATTATTTTTAACTTGAGCTTTAACAATCTTTTTCTAAATCAGAAGCAAGATTTCTGTTCCTTTCTTATTTTCTTATCAGAAAGAAGAAAAATTTTAAAAAGAAAGGAACAGTATATATGAGAAAAATTGATTTCAAGAAGATCGGGCTGGCAGCGATGATGCTCCTGTCGGGCCTCACATTCCAGTCGTGCGATAACGATAACGATACCGATTGGGACCGCGTTTTTCCTAACGCACTGGTAACCGTGAAGAAGAGTGGCGATGCCTGCTATCTGCAGCTCGACGACAACACCACGCTGCTCGCCAAGAACCTGAAACCAACCATCTTTGACGGTAAGGAGGTTCGCGCCCTGGTCAACTACTCCCAGACCTCGGAGAACAGCGAGAAGTATAACCAGGTGATTCACGTCAACTGGATAGACAGCATCCTGACCAAGAAGCCAGTTCCTTCGCTCGGTTCTGATACCGAGAACCGCGAGAAGTATGGCGACGACATGGTCGACATCGTGCGCGACTGGGTAACGGTGGCAGAAGATGGCTATCTCACCCTCCGTTTCCGTGCTCTCTGGGGCGGTCAGAAGGTGCATTACATCAACCTCGTTAGGGGTGTGAATCCAGATAATCCTTACGAGGTAGAGCTGCGCCACAATGCTAATGGCGACCCTCAGAACTACTGGCGCGATGCCCTCGTAGCGTTCAATCTGAACGGAGTCGTGCCTGATACCGAAGGCAAGACGGTGAAGCTTACCATCCGCTGGCATTCCAGCCAGGGCTACAAGAAGGTAGATTTCGACTACTGTTCGCGCAAGCCTATCAGCAGCCCGAAGATGCTCGAAGGATACAGCCAGGAAGGAAGAGATATCCGATAAACGAAGAAAAAGCAGATAAAGCAAAAGCCCCGATGCATGATGCACCGGGGCTTTTTACTTTTTTACCTTTAAAGGCTGCTGCAGCTTGTCACACCGAGGGTGGTAGCGATGGCTGTAAGGAAGGAGATTGCAATCTGCAAAATTGTTTTCCAGGTACTTGCTTTCATAATGTTTATTTTTTAATGTTTAATGTTGAATGTTGACTTGGTAGGGGGATGCGCCAGCTTCCGTCAGGCGTTAGGGAGAGACGCATCCCCCGTTAGGCGGGTCCTGCGGGGGTTGGCCTCAGGCGAGGGCTTTACTCAAGCCCGCCACCGTTATCCTGAGAGCCGCCGCCCTGGCTGGCGCTGCCGCCTTGTTCAGTGCCACCTGAGGTACCACCAGAGGTGCCACCCTCGTCGGTGCCGGTATAGCCGCCGTACTCCTGAATCTTGCACTTCTTGCGCAGCTCAGAGTTGCTCCAGCTTTTTGTGTTTCTCACAATCAGGTGTACACCCTCTACGCTGGCAGCCGTTACCTTCTCCTTGGTATCCTCCGCCTTCGAAGTCATACCGATGGAGAACAGGCCGAGGTCAGAGAGACGCACACTCTTACCGTCGAGAATCAACTCCTGCAGATGGTCGAGTGCATCCATCAGCACACCGTGGATAGTACCTCGGGAGTAAGGCGAACCGTGGTCAGAGATGTGGGATACGAATCCCTCGAAATCCACCTCGCGGTCGGTTACCGCAGTGGCATACCACTTTTTCTTACCAGCGTTCTCGCCGCTCTGTGGTGTACGCTGCAACTTACGATACTTCAATGTTCCTTTCTGTTCCATGATATTAAAATATTAAAGGGTTAATATAAATGTTACTTGAATTAATGTTAATTGTCTACTTGCTGGTTGGGGGTGCAGCCTTTCTTGAATCACGATGCAAAGGTACGGCAATTTTCTGATACTACCAAATTTCACCCTGCAGAGTTATGTTAAACGAATTTAGCACTTCGGACGCATCCGGTTAATCTTGCCAACTCATAATTTATCGTGCGAGAAAACTATGTAATGTAAAAAGTTTCTCTATGCTTTCTTACTCCGAAAACAGCAGGAAGCAAGAAATCATCCATCAATGCTTCCACCTTCCTCAACCTCCAAAGCGTGACAGTTGTGACAGTTGTGACAGTTTTCAGCGCCTACCCCCACCTCCCTCTCTTTAGAGGTAACTTATTATATATATATTATATATATAATAAGTTAAATATAATAATAACAATTTGAAAGCAGCCCGAATTCATATACCCCTCCCCTGAAAACTGTCACAACTGTCACAACTGTAACAACTGTAACGCCTCTCTTCTTCTTCTCCCTTCTCTCCTCCTTCATCCATCTTTGTAAAGAAATCACCTACCCATCTCCATCCCCCCGCCCCATCAGTTTGCGGAGATTATCTGGCTTATTCTCCGCAAATTTGCGGAGAATAGACAATAAATCCCCCAAAAACTTGCATGAAAGAGAAATATTTCATATATTTGCAGAAGAAAAGCTGCACTCGGCAATTTGAAAGCAAGCTTTCATTGCGCTCGTTTGCATTTTCTTTGCAGAAGAAAAGAAGAAGAAAAAGAAAAAATATGAAACAAGAAAACAACAGAATACAATTACCCCTAGAAGAAATCAAGCTCGCATTCGCTGCTTCATGCGTTGAGGGAGCTGCAAGAAAGCTCGGGGTACCATATATTGAAATATACGAAAGAATGAGAAAGGTTGATTTAATCAACAAGTTCATTCTGCCCCACTACGATACGCTCCACACCGAAAGTCGAGAGTATCTTATAGAAGATGTCATTGAGTGTCTAACTAATTGGGAGAAGAAAGACAGATGAAAATAACTGTTTATCATGGAGCTACAGAAATTATAGAAGCTCCACTTAATCATGTTGGAAGACCAAGGTTAGACTTTGGTCAAGGCTTCTATGTAACCGATTTAAAGGATCAGGCAATCAAATGGGCTAAAACCATAGCCGAAAAAAGAGCAGCACAACCCCTACTCAATATCTACACTCTGGATAGGGATGCTATTCTCGCAGAAGCTCGCTGCAAGATATTTACCGCATACGATAAAGACTGGCTAGACTTCATCGTGGGCAACAGACGGGGCGAAAACCCTGCCAGAGATTACGATTATGTAGAAGGAGGTATTGCTAACGACCGAGTAATCGATACCGTAAACCTATACATGACAGGTTTTTACGATGCAGAATCAGCCCTACAGCAGTTAATATTTCATAAGCCCAACAATCAGATTTGCCTGCTCAATCAAACTCTCATCAATAAATACTTAGTATATAATGGAACAGAAAAAATATAAACAGATCAACACAAAGACGCCTGAGATTCAAGAAATGATTCTCAGCTATCAGATAGGAGGCGTGGCATACGAACTGTCACAGCGCCTGGAAATATCTCCAGCTCTGGCTCTTGATCTTTTCTATCGCAGCAAGACCTGTGCCCAACTCCACGATAAGCGCACCGGCCTATATCTCATGAGCAATGGCTACATCGCCGATGATTTCATTTACGAGAAGCAGAGAGGGTACTGATAGCAGAAAGAAAGCTCGACCAGGAGTTAAGGAGAGATGCTACCCCATCATAAGGAACCATCAAGCAGGCACGCCCTGAAGGGGCAGAAGCTCCTAGCCCAGGGTAACACCCTGGGTATAAGCGCAATCCGCCTTGCGCCCTGAAAGGGCAAAAGCCTTAAAAAATTCCGCGAATCCCTGCCTATTCCTCTCGTCTTTCCGCCTCCGGCTCCGCCACCATTTCTGGCACTTCTTCCGCCAATTCATATCTTCTGATATGATGATCTTCCAGATAAATATGGTTCAGCGTAAAGGCGAGCGACTCCAGCGTCTTCTCCCTTACCGCCGGCTTCAGTTCACATTCCCATATCACGATGGTATGCCATCCCATTTCAGCCAGCCGGTGCAGCACCTCATGGTCCCTCTCCCGGTTCCTCCTGATCTTCTCCATCCAGAACCCGGTATTCGATTTCGGCACCACATAATACTTGCACCCCTCATGTCCGTGCCAGAAGCACCCGTTCACCAGAATACAGGTACGATATTTCCTCAGCACGATGTCCGGCTTGCCCGGCAACCGCGGATGATTGAGCCGATACCTGAATCCCCTACTCCACAGAAATTTCCTGACAAGAATCTCCGGTTTTGTATCCCTGCCCCTTATTGCCGCCATATTGTTGTGGCGCTGTTCTATGGTCAAACGGTCTGACATACTCTTTATTTACAAAGACATCTTTTAACGTAACTTAGAAACAAAAACGAGGTCACTCTTACCAATAACCTCGTTCAAATATTAGTTGAGTTTTAAAATATCCTCCTTGGCAAGCCCTGTATATCTTGCGATTTTATCAATAGGCTCGTTTTCCATTAGCATATTCTTAGCTATTTCTATTTTACCTTCTATGATAGCTCCTTTATATGCTGCAATGTTATCACGCATCACCTTGATTGCATCATCATATTTCTCTTGATCTTCCTTGCAGAGTGCAGTAATGTCCTCTATCGCAGCAAGTTTTTGGAAGAGTTCATTTCCTACCAAAGAAGGTATTTTGTCCAATATACTCATATTATTTAATTCTATTAAAAGAAACAATTCTTATATCAATTAACACCATTCATTGGCAAAATTAATCTTTTCTCATGAAAACACAAAAGAAAAAGCCCAAAAACTTGCATAAAGGAGAAATATTTCTTATTTTGCAGAAAAAAAGATGGCAAAGGAAATATAAGCTTATCAGTAATTTCTCATAAATCGTGTAATAATTCATAAAAAAGAAGGTTTTTACTTGTCTGATTCAAGTTTTTATCTTATCTTTGCATTATGAAGAAGGAAAAGGAATATACATTGACTGCCATCCGTGAATGCCTGGCTAAGAATATGCCACCATACGGAAAAGCGATACTTTTTGGCTCACAAGCTAGAGGCACCGCTAGGGATGATAGCGACTGGGACATTCTTGTTATCTTAGACAAGGATCAACTTCTACCTTCTGATTATGATAATGTAACCTATCCTCTTACCGAGCTAGGCTGGGATTTAGGAAAAGAAATAAATCCTGTAATGTATTCCGCTAAGGAGTGGCAGAAATATAAGATTACACCATTTTATAAAAATGTAGAAAAGGAAGGAGTAAGATTATGGGGCTAACAAACGATGAAAGAAGTTCTTTAGTAGAACTTCGTCTGGAAAAAGCAAAAAGATTTATAGCAGAAGCAGAGCAAATGCTTTCTATGGGATTATGGGATTTGGCAGCTAATAGGTTTTACTATTCTTGTTTCCATGCTGCTCAGGCACTATTAATACATTATGGGCTTTCGGCACATACTCATGCTGGTACTTTAGGCGTATTTGGCATGAATTTCGTTAAGACAGGTAAAATTGACAAAGAACTTGGTGCATTTTTCTCCAGGATGGAACAATTAAGAATGAAAGCTGATTATAACTGCGAATATGATGTTAGTAATTCTGACGTAGAAAATATGCTACAACCCGCTCATGACTTTTTAAATAGCATCATCAAACTTATCAAAGAAAAACAATAGAAGTCAAAACAACATGGAAGATTACGATAAACTTATGGTTGGCGACCAATCAACAGACGGGCGCATTATAATTGCTGATAAAGACAGACTTTGCTATCTGGTAAAATCAGGGAGCAAGGGCAGTTTTAGTATTCGTACCATATCCAAGCAATTGCTGGGAGAATTTATAGACTACTATAGAAAAAATCCCAACAAAAAGGCTGAGGATGCCAGATTAGAACTCAAAGAACTGTCTGACATTGATAAATATGAATATGGCTACAACGCTACGTTGACAGCGATGGCTAAGATGGTTCTTGCCCCAAAGAACGAACTCGTCAGAAAAGGGAATCCAGCAGAATCTTCTCGTGCAGAAAACCATTTGCTTAAGACTACAGGCCTTCAGCAGATTTACTATGGTGCTCCTGGCACAGGCAAATCAAAGACCATCAAGGACTTGACTTTCGGAGAGAGCGTGATTCGTACTACATTTCATCCCGACTCAGATTACGCCTCTTTTGTGGGCACCTATAAGCCTATCACAGAAGAAGTTGATCTCCGAGATTGTAATGGCAAAAAGGTCATCGATGACGATACAAAGGAAGTCGTAAAGGAAGAAAGAATTGCCTACAAGTTCATTCCTCAGGCTTTTCTCGAAGCCTATGTGAAAGCGTGGAAGAAACTAGGCTCCAGCAAAAAGCAATATCTTATTATCGAAGAAATAAACCGAGGCAATTGCGCCCAAATCTTTGGTGACCTTTTCCAATTGCTGGATCGCAACGAATATGGCTTTTCTGATTATCCTATCGTAGCAGACAAGGATATGCAGAAGTATCTCGAAAAGGAATTTGCGGGATGGGAGATTACGAATAAAGACGAAATCAACCAGCTCTATGGCGAAGCCAATATGGTAAACCTCATCATGAAGGGAGAGCGCCTTGTTCTGCCTTCAAACCTCTATATTTGGGCTACAATGAACACCAGCGACCAGAGTCTCTTCCCTATTGACTCTGCCTTTAAGCGCCGCTGGGATTGGAAGTATGTGCCTATTCGCGAAGGTCGTGACAAAGAAAACAACGCTCCTCTCAACTGGTACATCAACACGGGAGATAAGCAGTACAAATGGTGGTCATTTATCAGCAAGGTTAATGAGCTGATTGGTTCACTTACCAATTCAGAAGACAAGAAACTCGGCTATTTCTTCTGCAAGGCAAAGGATGGCGAAATCGATGCCGATTTATTCGTAAGTAAGGTTATCTTCTATCTCTGGAACGATGTATTCAAAGACTATGGTTTCGATGATAAGGACTTTCAGGATGAAGAAGGCAAGATATTGTCTTTTGACCGATTCTATGAGGATAAGAACGGCAAAACTAACGTTGATATAGCTATCGTTGAGCAGTTCTTGGAGAATTTGGGAGTAGAAAAGGCTTCTTTTAATAAAGAAGAAGATGATGATGTAGACGATGAAGATTCTATTGAAGAAGAATCCTCAAATAGTACTACTGAAAAAAGAAGCAGAGACAATTCACATTATACAATTAACGGACGAGGCAACTATAAGAAAGGTCCATTAGCCCTTGCTGTATTACAGAATTACACCAATCGTAATCCAACAAAGACTGTAAAGGAAATAATGGAAGATTGGGCCCCAGTTGTAGTAGCAAATGTCCCACACATGCTCGAAACACAAGAAGAATATAACACAAGAACCTCAAATTCTAAAGATAAAAGCAATCGTAGCAGAGCCAATATAGTAAAATGGGGCAACAATAATGTTATCTATATTTCTACAGAATGGAACATAGATACCTTCTCCGAGTTTATCCAAAAGGTAAATGCGCAAGATTGGGGTATAAACATTGAGAAAATAGAAGAATAAAGAGATTATGAGAATCCTCATAGAAGAACATCAGTATCAGGCTGAACAGATTAGGGATGTCCTGCACGGCATTGACGCCATGCAGGACATTGACGGCAACGTCAGCATCAACTACGTTGGGTATTACTACAATACCCAGCTCAACGATTGCGTCTTTATTTTGCCGAAAGTACTGCTCGAAGACACCCCAGAGGGCGAAAGAGTATTCGGCAAATACGCCCCAGAAAACATCGTCAACCTGAACCAGAACAACCCACTTTCTCAACAGGAGAAAGACTTCATCTATGAGTTCTCTGTCTGGATTTACCGCACCATCGAGGTTTACAACAATACCACCAGAAACGGCATTGTCTATCACCAGAAAATAGCGTGCCTCGGTAAAAGTAACAGACAAATCAACAACACATTCCTTGATATTCTGCTGGCTCTCATCGATTTCAACAAGCATAACCAGGATTTCATCTTCTTCATCCTGAAGAACATCCATTCCGGTTACAACCGCATTCATTGGTCAAAGACCATAGCCACCACGAGTGCCATCATCAGCAAAAACAGCCCTGTTTATACCCATCCTGTCAACAGGAAAAAGCAGATTAATTTCGATGAAGAACTCCTGATTATCTTCTATTCCATCCTGAATTATATCAGCGAAAGATACGGCTTTGCCAATCATATCAACTGCAATTTCCAGCTGATAACAGGCTATCGTTTCAAGACCTATCTGGATGGATTAGGAAAGACCAGGCTGCTCCAGATTAAGTATAAATACTTCTCAGACAAGGCTTTACACCTCTGGCAACTATGCTACGATTTCTTTGATAATGCCAAGCGCATGAACATCCAGCAGGAACGCAAGGAGTATCTTCTGGTTAAGAGTTTCAATATCGTTTTCGAGGCCATTATTGATGAACTTCTCGGCGAGAAGAACATTCCTGCCGGACTGAAAGAACAGGCCGATGGCAAGCGCATAGACCATCTGTACAGCTACCAGAACCTGATTACAACAAGAAATCAGGAGCCAGTTTATTACATCGGCGACAGCAAATATTACAAGCTAGGTCATTCCATCGGCAAAGAATCTGTGTATAAGCAGTTTACGTACGCCAGAAACATCATCCAGTGGAACCTGAACCTCTTTATGAACGACGATAAGGACGATGAAGAACTGCAATACGACAAGCGTAATTTTGGCAACGTACCCAAGCTTCGCGATGACCTGACGGAAGGCTACAACATCATTCCGAACTTCTTCATCAGCGCAAAGATGGCAGAGAATCTCTCTTTCTCAGACCAGATTTCGTCAACCGACAGGGAAAAGAAGTGCTTCAACACCCAGCATTTCAACGACCGCCTGTTCGACCGCGACACCCTTCTCGTCTTCCACTACGATGTCAACTTCCTCTATGTAGTATCTCTGTATGCCCGTCATAACGAGCACCAGAAATTCGCCTGGAAAAACCGGGTTCGCAAGATGTTCCGTGATGAAATCCAGAAGATGCTGGACGAAAGATACGACTTCTATCGCCTCACGCCGAAAGAAGATACACAAGTAGAAGAATTCGTCAGCCGGAATTTCAGAAAGCTTATCGGCAAGATATTCTCACCAACGAAATCCAATGATTATCTGATACTTGCGTTCGAGAAAGAAGACTCCAACGAGGAGCAGAAAGAAGCTATCATAAACGATGTTAAGGAGAAATTCTATATAGAGGGATTTGCCTTATCAGCTAACGACAGGATAGGCTAATATATTATAAGATACTTTCCACTACCCCAACATCTGCTGCAGCCCAGTCGAGCCCTTTCAGCTCATCTTTGCTGCACCACTTGCTATCAGCGTGCTCACGCCTCTTAAACCCATCAGCATCGCCTTTTGGCGTACACAGAAAGGCAGTCATGGTTATCGAAAAATCAGGATACTCGTGATTCACAGTTACCAACTCCTCTCCTACTTCTACCGGATACTCCATCTCCTCCATCAGCTCACGAGCCAGCGCCTGTTGAGGAGTTTCACCAGGCTCAATCTTGCCACCAGGAAACTCCCATTTATAGCTGGTATACTCAAACTTTGTCTTGCCTTTCTGCATGCAGAGATACTTGCCATCATGGCAAACCACGGCTGCAACCACATTATAATGTTTCATTGTTCTTATCTTCTATTTAAAATATCATTTACTCCATCCACTGGAAGTCTTCCTGCAATTCCTGCGACAACGGATTGTCCATGTGGATATCATACAATATGGAACCATTCGTCGTTACATCCTTCCTTGGATTCTCCAAATGACCAGTTCCGATATAAGTATATGGCAGAGTGATACCATTCTCAGCACTCACCTTCCTCACAAACACCAATACCCTCTTGGCAGTTCGCTGCAAAGCCTCATCCTTGGCAGAGATACGAGCAATACTCTCCCACTGGAAAACATCTGGCGACAAGAACTTGTCATTATACTTCAAATGTTCATCCAGCGAGGCATCCTTCTTTAAACCAGCAAATACATACATATTGCCATCCTTATAGTAAGTGCCATACTGATTGTGCTTCGGATTCTCCAGGATTTTCAAGAGCACCTGATCCTGACGATAATCCTGCCACAACAGGAAATCTTCTTTCGTTTCAGCATATCTTGCCTCATATTGCGTCAAACCATAGTTAAGCAAATCTTGCAGATATGCCTCATATTCCTGTTCTCTTTCGCCACATAAATGCACTTCATCCGCTTCTATCTTCACAGCAAATCCCTCTTCCAGGAATCGCAAAGCGTGCTCCAGTTGCTCATGCTTGAAACCAGGAATCTCCTCCCGGATATTGGCTTCTATATGCGATAACGTAGTCTCTCCGTTCAGTAAATACTTGATTACCAAATACTCATGCTCTCTTACCAAAGGCAAAAGACTAGACAGATAATTGATACAAGCAATCTGCTCTTCTGAGAATACCGGCAAGCCCTCTTCTTCTATACCCTTCAAGAAACCATAATAAGAATTGGTTTTCTTGGAGCCAATCTTTATCTTCATGAATTTCAAGAGATTAGGAGCATAATCACTATTCATATAATCCATGTGCGATGGATAAGACGGAGTTTTCAGATATGCCTTGAAGTTCTGATAATCCATCTTCAGATAGTTGATGCGGTTGAAATTCTCGCTCTCAATCTTGTCGATGATTTCCTCTTTGGAAAGGTCATCGATGTGTACCTCAACGCCATATTTATCCAAGCCCAAGCTCTTGAAATCATTCCTTACCATGAACTTCAAGAGTTTCTTTTCCAAAATAGAATTGCGGGAAAGACTGCCTAGCGCCAAGGCTATATGAACGCTACGCTTATAGCTGTTGCCAATGAAATCGAGTATCGTAACATAAGGCTTGTTTGTATACTTACGAAGACCTCGCCCCAATTGCTGCAAGAAGATGGTACTCGATTCCGTTGGGCGCAGAAAGAGCACCATGTTGACACCAGGAATATCCACACCCTCGTTCAGGATATCTACAGCAAACAAGATTTCCAAATCCCGGTTTTCATCCTGTAAATCATTGTAAGCACGAATACGTTCACCGGTCTTGTTCTTACCGCTCAAGAAAGCTGTATGGTAATAATCACCCAGATTATCAGCCATCATTCTGGCATGCTGGATGTTTCTACAGAAAGCCAGCGCCTTCAGCTTCTGGTTTCCCATTCGATGCTTCTCTATCTGCTGGTGGATAAACTCGCAGTTTTCAGGTGTAGAGATTTGCGAAATCAAACGGCGTTCGCCAGATGCTGTCAACCCATAATCAACCAGTTCGTCACGAATACCATAATAGTGGAAAGGCACAATCAGATCATTGATGATGGCATCACGAAGCCGCAACTCGTATGGGATATTATTGCCGAAAATCTCTACCACATCCTGATTATCCATTCGGTTCTCGGTAGCTGTCAAGCCCAGCAGGAACTCCGGCTCAAAATAGTCGATGATTTTCCGATAACTGTCTGCTACAGCATGGTGACACTCATCGATGATGATATAATCGAATTCCTTCTTATCAAAGAGTTCGAGCGAACGGCACATCGAAACATTGGTAGAGAACAGGAAATCCTCACCTGTTTCCTTTGCCTCCGCATTATACAGACCGCAGGTTTTAGAGCCACCAAAGACCTTTTGGAATGTCTCCAGGGATTTCTTCAAGATAGAGCCTTCATGTACGATGTAGAGCAATCTGTCGGGGTTAAAATTGAGCGCATCGAATGCTGCCAGATACGTCTTTCCTGAACCTGTGGCAGAAATCACCAAAGCCCTCTCCTGACCGATGGCACGATATCTGTTCAATTCCCTAAGTGCTTTGCGCTGCATATAATTAGGTTTGATTTCAGAATCCGCCATATCATAATCCATATCCCAATGCTCAATAGCAAAACTGAGTTTGGTAGAATATTCTTTAATTTTATCCTGCGATAATTCATACGTCTGATTCCATAGGCTTTCAAACTCATTCATTGCATCAAGATAAGCCTCGGTATCATGCTCGCAATTTACCACCAAATCCCACTCTATGTTTTTCAGCAAAGCATAGCGTGTGATATTAGAAGAACCAACAACCATTTCTATACCATTTTCCAGTTCGAAAATATAGCCTTTAGAATGGAAACCATTGGTAAAATAGTTCTTCTCATCATGGAAACATTCATCGTCCAGATGACACTCAAAATTAGGATGTTGTGCCAAACTCAAAAAGTAGTTTAACGATTCTACATCGGTAAAATTCTGATAAGTAGAAGTGATAATTCTTCCTTTAGCTCCACGCTCTATAGCAGCACTAATGTCTTTAGCCAAGAGTACCAGGCCGGCTTTCTTGATAAAGCTGACTGAAAAAGCAAATGACTTGCAGTGGCGCAAGTTCATCTGAATGGTAGACAGGAAGGTTGTCTCTGTATAATTGGTCAAGAATCTAGATTCCATAAGTCTTGCATTTCTTTAATTGCGTACAAAAGTACAAAAAAGAATCCATTTACATCATCTTTTCTCCTATTTTTTTCGGCTTATTTATCATATTCGGGGCGCCATATAAAGCTTTTGCCCTTTCAGGGCGCCAGGCGTGGGGACATAGATACCCAGGGCGGATGCCCTGGGCTAGGAGCTTCTGCCCCTTCAGGGCGTGAGGGGAATGGCAGGGATGCGGGAGGGGAATTGCAGGGGGCGTGAAGGGAATTGCAGGGATGTGTGAGGGGGAATGGCCTTACCTTTTTAAAAAGCTCTTTTTGCGTATATTTTCCAGATATAATTTGGCGCTTTCAGAGAAAAAGTGTAATTTTGTGGGAGATATTTAATTAAAGGAGAAGATTATGGCAACATTAACAGATGTAGATACAGAAGCAATGAGACAGAGATTGGTGGTGAAGGAAAGTCTGACACAGGCTTTTAAAGAACTCCGTGCGGCAGAAGCTTCAGAAGCCGAACTTCCTGATGCCCGAAAATTATTCAAATAACGGAGGATACATTTATAAGTTATGAATGTAAAGGAACATATATTGGCGGCTATCCGCAAATGGCTGCCGATTATGACAACATCACCTACCCACTGACCGAACTCGGATGGGAACTGGGCGAGGAAATCAACCCCGTGATGTATACCGCCCAGGAATGGGAAAAGTATAGGAATACACCCTTCGTCAGGAACGTGGAAAAGGAAGGGGTAAAAATATGAATATAAAGGAGTAATTACAAATGATACCGCTTCATTAGCGTGGTTACAGGTATCGCTTTTCACGTGGTTGGCGATACTTGTTTAAGGAGTGATAGTCACGTGGTCATAAAATGACATGAACCGTGACGCTGACATCGGGTTTTACGTTGTCAAGCCATAACCAAAAGTACTCGATTATCGCTTTCTTCTCTGACGCGATAGATGTTTTTTGCCCCCAAATGTTAAAGTTTAGTTAACGTAGCGGAAAAGCTACCTAAATATTTGGTATTTTATAGCTTTTTAGCTACCTTTGCAGTGTCATTCAGACAAAGAGTTCTTTTACATGTTTAATTACAACAATGAAACACAATCAATTGTACAATGAGTTGACTAAAGCGGGATGCTTTATCACTCGACATGGTGCCGAGCACGATGAATGGTTCAATCCCAAGAATGGGATGAAAATCAGAATTCCAAGACATGGTAGCCATGAGGTTAAGACAGGGTTGCTTAGACGCATTAAAAAGACGTTGCTCGGACAATAGTCCGGGCAACTGCCCTTAACCTTGCAATTGAGCGTGTTGTGGTGATAGACGTGTGGAGAACTCTTTTTGTAGGGAATTTAAACAAATAAGATATATGGCAAAGAATGTAGTGCTGATTTTAGAATATGGTGATGGCGGATACTCTTGTTACAATGATGAGCCATTGGGTAATTATGGTGTCATAGATGGCGATGGTGCGACCGCTGAGGAAGCCAAGGCCGACTTCATGAAGGCTCTTCAGGAATGTAGGGAAGATGACCCTAACAACAAGGACTTGCAAGACTTGACGTTTACATATAAGTACGACGTGCAAGCTTTCTTCAAGGAGTTCTCCTTTCTCAACGCTACCGAGATTGCCAGACGTGCAGGCATCAACCCATCGCTCATGCGCCAGTATGTAAGTGGAGTCAAGAACGCTGGAGAGAAAACATACCAACGGCTCAACGCCTGTATTGGCAATATTAAAGCAGATTTACAAGCAGCCGTCTTTTGATGGTTGTGTTTTCATAAAGTAATTAAAATGAACTCTTTAAGCCCCTGGTGCGTGACGCATCGGGGGCTTTTTTGTGCCCAAATGTTAAATCTTACCTGGCAATACGTTTTTTCGTAGTAAGGGCTCGGGTAATACGAAAATTTGTAGTATCTTTGCAGTGTAAAAACATAGATAAAAGTATATAAAAACATAAGATTATGGAAATAGCAGTAACAACAGTAAAACAGAACAAGGATAGTGCAGTAAAGCAGCGCATCCAGGATATTCAGATGCTAATTTCGTGGCGAGAGATTGCACATACATATTTCGGCAAGTCAGCATCATGGCTTTATCACAAACTCGATGGCATCGATGGAAATGGTGGAGTGGGAGGTTTCACCGAAGAAGAGAAGATTATGCTCCGTGAAGCACTATGCGAGGTTTCAAACCGCATACGTGCTGCTGCAGACAGAATATAAAATGAGGCTGGGGCTTATCATTCCCCATAAGACAAATATTTTGATTCTTTAGAAATCGCTAAATAAGAAGTGGAGAGTTGCCCCGCCTCTTTCATTTATTTGCACTATGATGGATTTATTAGTGTAATCTATTGTTCTTGAAAAACACAAGTATCTGAAAACGTGGTTTTTATGCTTGCTTAGTATGTAATAATGTAAACATTATGCCTTTATGTTTTGTTTGTGTTTGTTAACTGCGTTCTCTTGCATATTTCGTATATTTTTGGTATCTTTGCCAAAAGAATTTTTAAAGAAAGGATATAATATGGCATTAAAAATAAAAAATCGTGAAGAAGCAATAGCTGTACTTCGTGATATGGTTCAGAGAAAAAAGGAAATGGAGAAACAAGTTCAAGAAGAATTTGCCAAAGTACGTAAAGAAGCAGAGTTGAAAAAGGCAAAGAAGGAACTGAAAAAAGGATGAGGCGATGCAATTGGAGGCTGTTAAGCATAAAAACGAGAAGCTGGCCAGACAAGCTAGCTTGCTTCATAAGTGTATGGTGTATATACGCAACCAGAGCCGCCACCTCCTGGCTATGGTAGAGGTTCCTGACTGGAGAATGTTCTCCACCTCTTTATATAATGTTGCCAAGAAAACCAAAAGGTCTTTAGCCTTTGGGATGAATTGGCACAAGATTTAGCCTTGTTTCTCAATGTACTTTCTGAATTGCATCACATATATTGAAATAGTGTAATTTTTAGCAAATAATTAGGGTGTCCAGTTCCATGTTCTCGTTTTTGATTATGTTTTAGCAACTTAGCACACTGTAAATCAGTAAATTAAGCATAAAATATAAGACAAATTTAACTGTCAAAAAGTCTGATGTAGATTCGCACAAGATTATAGTTTATTTAGCGAATGATTATCAATGACTTAGATGGTTATTACATTGTTTTTGATACTAAAAACTGGAACACAGAACTGGACACCCTAGCAAATAATTGCATTTTTCCTTTGTATTTCGAGAAAAATCCGTATCTTTGTACACTATGAAGATGATACAGAAGACATATAAGTTTAGGCTTTACCCGAATAAGGAGCAAGAGAAAATGCTTGCGAATTATTTTGGTAGTGTCCGCTTTGTCTACAATCATTTTCTCGCCAAGCGCAAGGAACAGTATGAGCAGACCAGGAAGAGTTCCAACTACTATGAGCAGGCAAAGGAGCTGACGGCAATGAAAAAGACCGAGGCCTTCTCCTGGTTGAAGGAAATCAACAGTCAGACTTTGCAGCATGCCTTGCGCCATTTGGAGACCGCCTATGTGAACTTCTTCAAGGGGAGAACCAGGTTCCCACGCTTTCACTCAAAGAAACATGGGGGCAGCTTTGCTGTTCCCCAGCATTTTAAGGTTGAAGGCAACAGAATATTCATCCCGAAATTCAAAGGGGGTATCAGGTTCGCCAAGAGTCAGGATGTTCTGGGCGAGTTAAGAAATATGACAGTATCTGTAACACCGGGCGGAAAGTATTACGTTTGCATCATGGCGCAGGTTGAGGTCGGAGACTTGGAGAAAACCAATCTGAGTGTCGGCATCGACTTGGGCTTGAAGGATTTCGTGATTACCTCCAATGGTGACAGATACTCATCAAATAAGTTCATCAAGAAGTATTCAAAGAAGCTGGCAACGATGCAAAAGCATCTTTCACGTAAGAAGAAGGGAAGCGGTTCTTGGAACAGGCAGCGTATCAAGGTTGCCAGGTTGCAGGAGAAAATCATGTCTTGCCGCAAGGACAAGCTGCATAAGATTTCCATTGACCTCATTCGCAGATACGATGTGGTGTGCTGCGAGGATCTGAATGTCAAGGGAATGGTAAGAAACCGTCATCTTGCCAAGTCTGTTTCTGATGCTAGCTGGAATACATTCGTTACCATGCTGGAGTACAAGGCAAAGTGGTACGGCAAAACTCTGGTTAAGATAGGCCGGTTCTATCCATCCTCGAAGACCTGCCATCATTGTGGCCATGTCAAGGAGGATCTTTCTTTGTCAGACCGCTACTATACTTGCCCAAATTGCGGTGAGTTGATAGACCGTGACCTGAATGCAGCGAAGAATATACTTGATGAAGGTTTAAGAAATATATCGGCAGGAACTGTCGATTACACCGATGGAGAGGGCGTAAGACTTGCTTGCAAGCATTCCTTGATGAAGTCGGAATCCCACAAGTCTTTAGCTTGTGGGTAGTTCAACATTGTTTAATGAATGAAATATCATTAAATCATGATATTATTATCACGGTTTACTGAATAAAATATCACGAAATCATGATATTTGTCTACACCAAGCCAGGATGATACCAGCAACGAGGAGGATTGTACAAACTCCTATAGTAAGGAAAATCGGAATCTTCACATCCTGAAGGTTCCTTGCCCGGTCAAGCACCAGGCAAGCCCCAACAAGTGCGGTGAATCCGGCTAAAATGAAGCAAATTTCACTCATTTCCGTTCTTACTTAAAACCTGGCTATTTCGAATGATCATGCAGCCATGCCTTCTGCTCATAGCTGAGACGGTCCCAGTTGGTTCTCTTCTTTCTTCTCTTACCGCCACCAAGCACAGCCTTCGTTGTGCCCTTAGCCAAGGCACCAACAAACAACACCATTAATAATGTCTCCATAATCTTGTAATTTTACTTTGTTACACTAAACGTTCCAAAAGGAATCTCCTGGGCAGAAGCTACTGCCATATAGATGATTCCATACTCTCCTGGTTCAAGCTCTGAAGCCGGAATGGTAAGCAGATAACTCTGGTTGCCATACTTGTGTCCAGAGAAGGAGAGATATCCCTTTTTCTGTGCATCAGAACTTCCGAGCACCGCAGGTTGAAGTGTCAGCCACTGTATTCTTCTGTCCTTCTTAGAAGCCTTGAATCGCACGATGCGGTAGATGCCCATCGGGTCATAATCATTCTTCTCAACCTTGATGAGCAGTCGGATATCCTTTCCGTCCTTTTTGATAGAATGAGCAGACTTACCTCCGGCAAAAGCAATATCCATTCCTTCCACTCCAGCTAAAGTGTTCACTGCATCTGCAGCAAGCCCTACGCCGGCAGCCGTACCCATTACTCTTACACCTGTCTCCAGTCCTGCCATGCTACCTGTGCTTAGTCCTACCATGCCACCTGCAAAACCGAGGTCACTTACAGCACCTGCAATCTTGGAGAACTTAGAAAACTTGTTCTGGTGTTTTTCTACCTTGCCGTTTTCCTTTGGAAGAACGACGTATGTAGAATCGCTAGTGAGCATACAATAGCTACCAATGAACTCTGGCTCTGGAGCCGTTACCTGTTGTGCATTTGAAGAAGCTGCTAGTGCCAATGCAGCGATAGAAAAGAAAAGTTTCTTCATATTTTTAAAGTCTGTGCCTGGCTCCTGACAACGTTTCATTTACTATTCTGTGAATTGTAAGGTTAGCGGAAAGGGGTGGAACCAAACCGAATCATCTGCACTCATAGGCCTTCGCATTGCCATTCCGCCAGAATCTTCAGTTGGTCCACCCCCAGTTGTGTGTATATATACGAAATCTTTCACGGCCAAGGTTTCTCGGTCGTGAAAGAGGTACAATCCACCCTGTGGGGCATCCCTGTAAGATTATCGAGCGGATGAGTTTGCTAAGTTCATGAGTGTCGACTTTTACAGTTACGCCTTAACGCTGTTGTACATTTTGATGCTTTTGCATCACGTTTGCAAAGATACGAAAAAAAGCTGTAGCAGCCAAACTTTTCATGGCTTATTTTCTTTTCAGAAAAGCTCGTTTTTTTGATTCTTTTGACAAACTTTCGTTTTTTGCGTATATCTCTATGATAAATAATATTCTCTTCCTCTTTACGCGCGCGATGATATTCTTTTTACACGAAAAATGAGTATTTGGATCCCTTTTCTTTATCTCCAACCTACCATATAGCGCTATATGGTAGGTTTTTCTTTTCGAAAAAACACAAGAAGTAAAAACGACGTCTTATATCTATACGCTATGAGCGGTGCATTTTAGCAAAAATAGGTTGAGATAATAGTGTGCTCTCTTGAAAGGAGAGTGTACATGGTCATACAGGCTTGTAGTCTTTGCACTGAAGGGCTATAGAGCATGTTGCACACGTGGTATTGCATGCTGCTATATCCGTAACAGTGTAGGCTCCAGTCTTGCGACTTCCGGTACGTTTAACGAGTCCGGCAGATGTGAGGCTAGCAAGTCCGTAAGCGGCTGTTCTTTGAGAATAGTCAAGTTCTGATACGATATCTTGAAGTTGCTTGCCGTTCTTGGATTCACGTATTTTCCAGAACACTTCCTGTGCTTTTGGCGGTTGTGCCATGAGGCGTTGACGTATATCCTCATTGAGTACAGTAGATTTTTCTGCTAGTTCTACAGCTCGTTTCTCACGAAACTCCTGACGTGCCAGGAAGGCAGCTTTTCGTGCAGCCTTTTCTTCGTTAGGAAGTTGTTTATAGCCACCTTTTCTTAACGTGCAGTTTTCTTGCAGGTTATTTTGCGCAGAGTTTTTAGCATCTTCCTCAACCATATTTTTTTCTGTTAAAGCTACCGTTGCTGGTAGTTCTTCGGGAGTGAAGAAAATAGTCTTTGCATCTTTGAAGGCGTTGTTATAGACAGCATTCTGTAATACCAGGTTCTGCTTTTCAATACTAACTTCTGAGCGTTGCGGATGAGAGTATAATTCGCCCGTTTCGAGACCTAATACACCTATTTTCGATAGTGTCTCTGGGTGTTCGTTGTTCACCTCGACTATTTTTTCAAACGCATATTGAGTGAGTTCATCAGGTACGGCAATGAAGAAGAAATCTGTCCAGCCAACATACTTCCATAGTTTCTCGTCACGCATTAGGTCTTCTTTAAACTCTTTTATTTCTAGAGCAATGGTAAAACAATGCCCTTGATTAAGAGCTCGATAACCTGGTTTAATGAATAGTATAACATCAGGAATTAACTGTAGCTTTTTGTCGAGTCCAATGCGTGTCTTTTCGCCTGTTGATTCACGTAAACGGAACTCTTCGAATATCTTATATTCCAAATATTCTACAGGAATGCGTTCTGTCCAGGGATAGGCATGCAAGCACATGTCTTTAACAAATGCTTGTATCTTCTTGCCTTTTAATAAGTTCTTTAATTCTGCATGAGCTTTCATACAAACTCCTTTCTTTATGTTTTATATTTGATTTATAATTTTGTCGCAAAGATACTAAAAAACATTTAATTTGCAAAATATCTGCATATTATTTTTCGGGCGTTAGATGTATTTAACTTGCAAACATCTTGCAAGTTATTGTCTGGTATTTTGAAATTATAAATGAAATAGCAAAAGTTTTGCTTTTAATATGTAAAATATAATGATCTGATATTCGTATTTCCTGTAGCTTGGTTTAAAAGAGTGTTTTACTTAAAAAATACGTATAAAGGTGCCCTTAGTATACCTTCATACGTATTTTTTTGAGTAAAACCCGGTTGGTTGAAAATAGGATATAAGTAGGTGATTTTGTAAAAATGTTAATAAAAAAATACTTGTATAACAGAAACAATTTACCGAGTTGTATATATTGTGTCTGCAAGATGATCATATCGAAGAAGTTGCGAAGACGTGCCAGCTGTTATCGTTGTCTCTTCTTTGGATGTAACCTTTTTCTATCATGGCTCGCAATTGCTTTTTCACTGCTGTAACAACAATATCTGCTTCTTTACTTAACTCTTCTGTTGTTATGTATGGATTTTCTTGCATGGCATGAAGTAATTTATTACTGGATTCACTTCTGAACACAATTTTACTTCCGTCATACCACCATACTTTTTCAGATGTTTCTGTTGCGAAATCTATGTAGTATTTCAATTCCTTTTCAACAAGTCCATTAAAATATTTAGCAAAACGTTTAATTTGTGAGATTTTGGCATGTGCTCCTGCAGAAGGTGTAGGACCTACTACAACGTCTGTTTCATGTAAGGCATCTATATATTTGTTCTTGTTTTTGTTTCTGACAACAACCATTGGCCAATTATGGCGTGCAAGGATGTAGTTTACCATTAGTCTGGCAACTCGACCATTGCCATCCTCAAATGGATGAATTCGTATATAGCGGTAATGGAATAGCGACGCTATTTCAACGGGAGTTAGAACTCCTGAAGCTTCTTCCTTGTTAAACCAAGTCACGAGATCAGACATTAGAGCAGGAGTTTCTTCTGGTGATGCGTACTCAAAATAATCTCCGTAGCGAGTCCTTACACTGTTTGGTCGGGTCTTGTATCGTCCTGCATGAACAGTATAGCTTGTTTGTATTCCACCTGGTAGTTGGTTATGTACTTCATAGTCCTCACGAAGTAATGTTTTGTGAAGTTGACGTATAAAGGTTTCTGTAAGTGGCATATTCAAGTTTTTGGCCTCTTCTTCTATCATTTTCAAGCTAACTTGACTTGCTTTCATGTCATTAAAATCTTTTAAGTCTCCCTCTCCGCTAACTTTCCCAAACAATAATAATAACTCAGTTTGGCCATACGTTAAAGTATTTCCTTCGATATGATTGCTATTGTAGTTATAATCAACCGTAAAGCGTTGACTCAAAAGATATTGCTTCCTTTCAGGTAGAGGTTGCAATGATTGCCATTTTTGATATAATATATCTATTTTGTTCATTTGTTCAATTTTATTGTTTAACCATGTTTTTGTCTCTCACTTCTTCTTGCAGATATGTGGCTTTCTTGTTGGTTCTATGCCTTCAATGCGCAAAAATCTGTAAATAGAAGATTTCGATTTTATACCTAGCTGTTTTTGGATTTCATCTATGGTCATGCCGTTCTTGTAAAGGGATACTGTAGCCTTGGCTTTTGTATGTCGCTTTAGCTTTGGCCTTCCCATTTTCTTGCCTTTTGCCATGGCTGCTTTGCGTCCGGCTTGGGTGCGCTCAACGATAAGGTCACGTTCAAATTCTGCAAGACTTGCGAAGATATGCATCATTAATTTGCCAGATGTGGATGACGTATCGATATTGTCTTTGAGAGATTGTATCGATACTCCTTTTTCGTGCAACCCTGAAATGATGTTTAGTAAGTCGCTTAAAGAACGTCCTAGACGGTCGAATTTGTACACGACTAGTATATCTCCCTTTCGAAGGTATTTAATCGCTTCTGCTAGCTCTAAACGGGCTTTTATGCCGCTTTTGTGCTCGGAATACACCTTCTCGCAACCAGCTTTTTCTAATTCTGCCAATTGTAAGTCCAAATTCTGGTCTTTTGTGGAGACCCTTGCATATCCGATTTTCGCCATATCTATATTTCTATTTAATTTCGATTGCAAAGATACAAAAAATCGAAATAACTACCAAGCATTTTAGCAGTTATTTCGAGATTATTTTGTAGTTCGATTATATTTTAATTTAATCGAACCTAAATGACGTGCAAAAACATTGCATGTTATTAGGGTGCATTATATGGGTTCCAAAGTACCTTCGTCTTTTGCTGATGTAAGCGATGTTACTTTGACTTTTGCATCCTTGTATTTACCGGATATGCTTGTTCTAATAAACTTATACATAACGAAGTCCTTACATGGTATATCTCCAATTTTACAATTTTTCTGACACTCTCCATTATATTCATCAAAATTGCTGCAAACTATACAAAGGCATACTTTTCTGTTTTCTTCCAAACATTTAAGAACGGCAAACTCTTCAGCCTCTCTATCATTATCGAATTTTGATATGAATTCGATTTTACAAGTTGCATAGGCCGGATGCCTATTGTATTTTTCTCTTGAAACCTCTGCAGGTTCTTGCCAAATGCGGTGGAGTGTTCTTTGGTACCCCCATGCTTTGGTATGGACCACAGTTTGCAAACCCCTTTTTGTTCATCCACGTAAGGTTTGACTTGCAATCAAAACAAGTGCGTTCAGAAGGGTCACGGAACGCCTCCAGTTCGTCATATCTCTCACGCTCCAGCCTGCGCTTGGCATCAGCCTCCATGACTTGCTTGCGAAGCTCCATACGCCTCTGTTCCTGCTCTGCCAAGGTTCTCAGCCTTTCCTCCTCTTGTTTCTGCCTACGCTCTCTTGCTGCTTCGAGAAGTCGCTGGTGTTCTTCTTTCCTTTGTACTAAGACATCCGGCTTGCATATACGGAATTGTCTTCCACTGTTCTCGATGAGTATAGGTGTCTCAGAGTATTTCGCCCTAACACCACAACAGTTTTTGAAGACAGGACACTTTTTGCACTCATTGTAGTCCACTACTCGAATGTTCTTGCCTGCCCTGGTATATCTTTCCTCGATCTCCCCAAAATAGTTCTCGTTGTTCACCCATTTTCTGTTTTCTTTGGAGTTTAGCAAGAAATCGGAGAGAGTTTCCAGTTTTTGGTCGGACAGGTCTATTTCTAAGCAAGACAGGTTATTGTAGTCAATGGCCTTGTTATGCTGCACCTTGTACTTGAAAATGAGCTCTATGAGATATTGCTTGCCCTCCTTGGTCGTTGCGATGATGTCTGGCTGCTTGTCTTTGCGCTCATACCTGCCATTTATCTTCACGTCAACAAATTCAAGGTCTGTCTCCTTGAATATCCCATAATACGAAGGAACATGAATGCGTTTTCTCTCCGAAACGATTTGTTCGGCCAACTTGTACATGATGACCATATAGCAAATCTCCAAGGTCGCCTTTCGGGTCTCACTATGGTGGGCGAAATGGTGTGCCCTTTCCATTCCATGCCTTGCAAGCAGTTGCTCCTTGCAGTTAGGGCAAATGCAGTTACAGGCCAAGCCATTAGGTACATCGTCTATATATACCATCCTGCCTGTCCTATCCTGAGCCCATGAGAAAACGAAGTCTAATGCCATACTTATTTTCGTTTTTGTTATATAATCTATTTACTTATGAATCGAATATTCACAGATAAGGATGTCTGTTGCCGTTAGAATGGTGCATTGCATTACCAAATCCCTTGATGGATAACGCAAAGAGACAGGATAACCTGACCGTATTCATGTGGCTTGTATGTGCCAACAAGCTTGTCGGCAATCGCCCAGATAAGGTTAGCCTTTTCCTGTATATTGACAGCGGTACGCTGTTGTAATTCCTGTGTACTCATATTTCATTTACTAATATTACAAACTTAGTTAAATTTACTAATTTATTTAACTTAACTAATATAACTAAGATTACTAATTCTGTTATTCTTCCTCCTCTTCTTTAAGGTTCTCTTGCTCCTGCTCCTTTTCCTTGATATCTTCAATATTGCTTTCGCAAACATCGATGATGTCCTGGAGCTTCTGTTTGTCCTCGGTCTGAGCAAGCTTCTCCTCTGCCATAGCCTTGATTGCCTCGAACTCTTCTAGAGAGAACTCGTTATACATCCTCTTTCCCTTCTTGCGAGCAGAAATCGTCACTTCGTAGTCATCTTCGCAGCTCATACTAAAGGAAGTAATAGCAGCATTGGAGTCCTTGCACATCTGTATTAAGCACTTTGCTACTCCTTCCTCATGCTTGGTAGGAGCGCAATCTATCTTGTTTTTACTCTGTTTCATTATTACTATATTTAAATTGTTACTACCCTACTTTGTTCAAGATGCCAATTCGGCATTTTGAACATAATCTATTATATTTCCTTAATTCCGCAACACTTTGATTTAACTTTATTTATAAGTACCTGAGCAACAAA
>ENA-OXOB01000032-OXOB01000032.1-human-gut-metagenome-genome-assembly--contig:-NODE-32-length-56503-cov-53.5326_pt1 | contig 56503 bp, 92 predicted proteins | sample MGYA00249744_ERZ652497 | MGnify/ENA primary metagenome ERZ652497 (study PRJEB26925, sample SAMN05826889) | human gut metagenome | biome: ENVO:2100002; feature: ENVO:00000062; material: ENVO:00002003...
CTCTCCGTCGTCGGCAGCGTCAGATGTGTATAAGAGACAGAAAGGGGGGAAGAGGAAACAAGGGGGAAAGGGGACAAAAATTTTAAAGCCATTTCCGAAAGTGATAGTCGAAGCGTTTTTTCGTCTCAATCAGCCCTGCGATTGGACAAATAGTCGTTGGTATCCGCTCATCTAGCTGCTATCATCGCGGGAAATGCGTGTAAGAGCCTGTCTGCCGCGTTTTTCTGATTGACCCAATAACTTTTATGCCTGACCCCCAAAAGCCGTTCTCCGCACTTCTGCATCGGTCTAACCGCATGGTCTAGTTTGAGATATACCATCAGCATCAACGGAGAGCCGTCTACGAGCGTCTGTGGAGCGTTTTTGTGATTAAGTCGATAAAGTTATCATCTAGCATCTAAAACGTCTTAAAACAGGCTTTCTCGTGGAGTTGGCAAAACAAAAGACTGCCATTGCTGACAGCCCATGTGCTCAATCCATCCAAGTGTACTCTTGGAACCGTTGAATCTGCTTGTTAAACGTGATGGGAAGGTCGCCTATCTTACCTTCCTTGTTCTTGCTTAGCCGGAACAGATACTTGTCGGGGTTGTCGCCGGACAGAAGAATAATAGCATCAGCGTCCTGTTCAATCTGTCCGCTCTCTCGCAAGTCAGAGTTGGTGGGCGTTGCTCCGGGCTTGGATGGGTTTCGATTGAGCTGTGCCAGTGCCACCACGACAATGCCTGTGGTCTGTGCCAGCTCGTGCAGGGCAATGGATATGGAAGTAATGGCAGCATATCTGTCCTTTGCGCCTGTTTCGTGGATAAGCTGAAGATAGTCTACGAAGATGACCTGAGCCTTTTTACGGAGAGCCTGAGCCTTCATCCACGCCACATTCTTTCCGGCAGCGGAGCGGATATATAAGGGCATCTTCATGTTTTTTGCCTGTCCGTCAATCTCATTCAAGCTGACCGCCTTATTTTTCACCGTGTCCAGAGGGCAGTATATTTGATTAGCCATCAGACGCGCGCCCAGCTTGCGTTTGCTGGTTTCTAAGCTGAAATAGTACACGGTGTAGTCCTGCTTTGCCATGCTTGCTGCTATTTGCAAGGACAGGGCTGTCTTGCCCGCAGACGGTCTGCCACCGATGATGATAAAATCACCCGGAGAAATGTGCAGTGCTTCATCCAGACGCTCTAGGCCTGTCTTGATATACACAGGCTTCTCGTCCATGTGAAGCACATAGTCGTTCAGCACATCCTCGTATGTCCACGCATCTTCTTCCTCAGCTTTCAGGCTCATCGCTTCGCCCATCTGCTGGTAGATGTCTGATAGATCAGAATAGTCGGTAAGCTCGCTGGTCATCTGAAATGCCAGACCTTGTACACGAGTGAGTGCAGCTTGTTCTCTGATAAGCTGCACCCAACGCTGCATCTGCTCCCTGTCAATTCGTACACACTCTGATTCACAGGTTTGTACACACGCCAAGAGCGTCTGCGCTACGTCTGGATGCTGCGTATTTATCTCGACTATATCTATCTTACCCCTAGCCGTCCAATAGCCCTGAACAGCCGCAAAAGCGTCTCTCAGCTCAGGTCTGAACAAGTCAAGTTCAAAGTCTGGTATGATTTCATCCACGACGCCCGGCTTGCAGAGCATCAGCGCACCGATAAATACCGTTTGAACGTCCATTGTCATAGTCTAGGAAACTCCATCTCCGTACTTTGATCGTACTGGTCATCCTGTTTCAATGCGTAAATGTCTTGCCACCCAGCATAGATGCTCTGGTCGAGAATGGCTTTCCAGTCGTGCCGATCAAACTTTTCCAGTTTGTTGCAGAGCATCTGTTTTGCCCGGTCTGTCATAGGCTTCTTGATTCTTGTACGCATCTGTGCGAACTCTCGCAGTGATTCCAGCAGGGCTTTATCGCCATGAGCAAAGTCGGAGAAGATGTCAGGTTTCTTCTTGACTGCACTCTCCGGTAAGGCCTTGACGTTCGTCTGACTGTCAGTTGATACGATAGGTTCATTGTCATCTGACCTTGAGCTCATAGATGAGCTGACCTTCATCTCATTTATGACATGAGGATGAACCGACTTCCGTGTATGCCATCCTTTTGACGCAATACCGCTTCTTTTCCACTCTTCATCGAGCAGATGCTTAATCAAAATGAAACAAGATTCTGCTTTTTTTGAGTTCAAAGTTGCGTCTTTTCCTTCAAAAACGTATGCACAGATTGCATCGTAGAGTTCCAGCTTCTCTTTACTTTTGAGTGTGGAGATGGCTTCAAAGTAGTATCGTTGGAATGTAAAGCTGTCTCGTTTTTTGACCATACTCAGTCCTCTTTGTAACGTTTGTTCCATGCTTCGATGGCTTTTTCTTCACTAATCGCATCAGATGTCTCAACTCCACAATTATTGCACATCACAAAATAAGTCATACCGTATCCAAACGGACGAATCAATTCTATTTTGGGCGGCTTTGCACCGCAGAACGGACATCTCTTAAGTTCTTCCATCTTTAATCCCCCTCAAAACAAGCACTCAGCGTCAGATTCACGAAGCCATCCTTCGCCCGGAATATTGACTATCTCATAATACTGCCGTGCAACGTAGATTGTTTTCTGCCCATCCTCAGCAATCAGGCCGACAATCAGATAGTTGCCAGCAGCCATAAAGAACCAAGGGTTGCTCTTGTAGGTCTCGCCCTTCATCCAGTTCTTCATCCTGTTCACGGCTTTTTCAATGTCCTTGTCGGGGCAGTCCGGGTTGTCGTACGCAAAGAAATCCTCAGGAAATTTAAGCTTTTTCACTTTCTAAATCCCTCTCTCGTTCTCGTGATTCTCTTATGCTCCTTGACAGGCCTTGCGCCTTTGCCGTACGCTGGGCGGATATGTTTTGCCTTGATATATCCACAAGGCGGCTTCGGCCCAAAGTCGAAAAAGCTCAAGTCCATAATGATGATGCCAAACTTCTTGTTCGTCATATTTACTGCTCCTTACGCATACCATTTCGGTGCTTCGTCAAAGATTTCCACTCCTTTTGCAAAGCCCAGCTTTTCTAAGGTTTCACACATGATGCCGTCCATCATGCTGTGAACGATTTCTTCATCATCACCGTACTTTTTGTATGCTTCCTGCATTTCTGCCGTGAATGCGTCAACCATATCTTGCGTAACAACGATATTGTTTTTCATAAGCCCTCCTACACCATCGGAAACGCCATCCAATGCGTCACCGTCACATCTTTTGGCAGTCTCTCGCCTATCTCATCCCAGAACTGACCGTCTGCGTAACAGCCAAGGAAGTAGGCTGTCGGCGAGATTCCTTGCAACATTTTTCCATCTTTATCACGCCACGTTGTCTTAGCCGCAAGCAACAAAGGCTGCGTTCGATCTCGTGGCGGTTCGCTTGCTGGATGCCAAAGTGTGTTAGCCATTTTTATACCCCGCACCAGCAAGAACGATTACATATCCAATTAAGAAAATAGCAATATTGATAACCGCACAAGCAACAACCTTGATAACGGTGCTATCAATATATTCGTCCAAAATTTCCCAAAGGATATATCGTTCAAACAGATAAATGGGAGATACAAACAACATACCAACCATCGTTGTCAAAACGATGCCTAAAGCGATCTCATATATCGGCATTGACATTTCTCCTTTCAATCTCCGTCCCACACACCGTCAGGACGCATCTTTGCAAACGCCAGCAGACCGCACAAGGCACGTTTGGCGTTGCCCTCTGTGGCGCGCCAGTAGTCGCTATCGTCTACATCGTCACCTAGTGCAGAAATAGCCTTGCCAGCAGAGAACTGCTTGATGCCCATGCAAAAGCAATATTCGGTGGTGCAGTAGAAATTCATCCGATTTTCCTCCAACCAATTAACTCGCAGACACCAATCGTTACAGGGTCGCATCTGTGAATAACTATGTCCCCTGTTCTATATGCGTTGATAGGCGGTCTGTAGACAAATCCTTTTTCTTTTGATTCAAAAACTCCATCGAGAATGTTCTCCGGCAAAATTAAAAATCCATCAGAATCCAAGATGGCATCGCATTGCTTGCATTTATAGACGCAAACTTTTTTCATATTTTCTGTCCCCTCTTTCCCCTGTTGAACCGCCCGATCACTCGCCTATATTCTGCATAACACTCCGGGCACAGGTCGCCTGTGTCCCTGCGCCACGCCCAGTCCTTGAAGTATTCGTCAAGGTTCATCATCCTGCCGCTTAGAATCGCTCCGCAGCGGTCACATACTCGCTTGTGATAGATTCCTCTGTCAGTTTGCATTAGTCAAAATACTCCTCTTCCAATTTTAAGTCGCGAGGTTCAAGATAATAGTTTTTGCCTTTGTAGTTGCAAAGGTAATACGTTCCATAAAGATTTTCGATTCTCTTGACGAGTTCTACTTTTGCTCCGGCTGGAATCCTCTCTTTACCTTGAGCAATATGCGTTTTCCAATCTTCGTCCTCTAACTCTCTTTTCGTAACAAAAACGACCATTGCTTATTTTCCTCCCCCAACATCCTTAAACAGGATTTCCTTATTAGCTTTCCAGTCTTTGATTTTGCACGGAATGTCCGTGCCGGGCACGGTCTTTTTTAGACCATCCATCTGCCAGACGTTCCATGAGATGATAGCAGCCATGTTGCGAACCTTCCCAGCGTCAGGCTCTATGCCGAATAGCCACTTAAAGTTTTCTCGCCATGTCAGGAGCATATTTGCTCTTGCAAGCAACAGGCTGTCACCCTGCCACTCATAGCCGTATGTAGTCGTCGCTGCGTCCTCTGCCACATCGTGCCATGTCCAGACATTCCAATCAAACCAGTTGTTTACACATTTCAGTTTGCGGTCAAATAGTCCTTTCCGTTTTGGTACTGGAATCTTTTTGCCTGTTACCGTGTCGTATCGGTTCACAAGGAATGGTGCTTCTCCGCAGGTGATTTCAAGGACTGTCGAATGGATGTACTTGATAGGCTCTTTCTTCATATCGGGCATCGCACCGTTTTCTTCGCCCATGTCTATCATCTTTTCGCAGACCCAAGAAGGAGTAAAAACCTCTGCTTTTGCTTTGGTTCTTTGCTTCTGCTCATCCAGACGCTTGAGAACTCGTGGCACTGGCGGGCACTTCTTGATTTGTTCTAACGTGATTTCATTCGCAAAGCCTGCGCCTAGTTCAGGCGGCGGCTCTGTCGCCCATATGATGTTTTTGCCGGTAGTACGGTCTTTAAGCAAGATAAACAGCACCGTTGAAAGAATCGGGTCGGAGAAGTCAACCAACCGTTGTTTCATTTTTCGTCACCTCTCTGTACTCCACGTCAATCCCTTTCGGCAAAGCCGTCTGGTACTTCTGAGCAAGCTGCTCTGCGCTCTGGGCATCGCCCAACGGCTGTTCCGGCGGCGCAACGGTGACTTCCACGTTGTCGCGCATACCAAAGTAGTTCTTGGCTCGGAAAATCCACTCTGCCGGGTTTTCCTGACCGTACATACCGTTGTACGCCCACATGGACTGCATTTGCAGAATCAGCTTGAGGATGTACTTCTGCTGTAAGCTATCGTCACGGCGTTTGCCCGCCATAATCTGCTTCAGGCTCACCCATTCGATGCCCAGCACCAGTGCAATCCATTCGACCACAGGGGATATTCTGGCTTCGATGCAAGCATCAAAGAAGAAGTCAAGGCGCTGTTGCACTTCAATCGGGTTGTTCATGTCCACGCTCGGAAGGTCGCCAAAATACTTGGCAGCAATCATGCCGATGACCTTCTTGTCCTCTTCATCACCGATTCTCGACTGCAAATCGCCTGTGTTCAGCATCTTAGACCTCGTGATTGCTAACTCCTGTTGTTCTTTCACCTTTTTACTCACCTGTGAGCGGATAGATTTCCGTTTATTAAGCATCTGTTGTTTCTTTTTCTCTCGCTCTTTCTCACGCTTCGCAGCGGCTTCTTCTTTCGCCTTTTGCGCCCGCTTCTCACGCTTTTTCTTTTCAGCTTCGGTCAGCGGCGGTCTGCCACGACCACGCTTCGGGGGTGTTGCCAAGAGTTATCACCTCGTTTCGGTTTAATAGTGAACAAGTCTATCGCCCATGTAATCTAAGGCTTTTGACATATTGAGGACGGCACAACATTTTTCGTTTGACATCCACCAAGCGCACTTTTCTTTCTCGCATACGCACCGACCAAGCGGATTGCTGGTCATCTTCATCGGGCAGTAAAGTTCGTTGTCCATTAGTACTCCTTTTCGATATGAACCCTTGCAACGCCGACCATCGCATCATCGAAGCAGCTCATAATCCTGCCGTTACGGAGCGACACGCAGTTATATATAGTGCCGTTGCAAAAGATGGGGTTGCACGTAATCTCACTTGTCTTCATATTAAGTTCGCCTTTGTAGTAAAACGGTTCTCCTTCCTTGAGCGAATCAAAACGAACTCTCTGTTTGCCATGCTCTCCACGAATTTCCATTTTTACCTCCCAAGAAATACAAACGCCCACTTCATCCATTCGGGGATGTTTGCGGAAAACAAGCCCTTATACATAAAGATGGAAAGTACGATAGACGAAACTGCCACGACTGCAATAAAAGCGATCACAACGCCTTGCAGAATGGCAAACTTTCTACGGCTTCTTTCCATCCTCTTTTCAATGTCATATCTGTTCATGTTTTTACCTCCACCCCATCGCAACAGCCGTACAAGCGGCCAGACACACGTTGGCGAACAGCCAGACAAGCATTGCATGACGTTTTTCAAACAAGTTGTCTGCCATGTTTTTGATTGTCCGTTCGGACTGAACTACCACCGCCAGCAGGACTAGGCAGACCAGCCAGCGAGTTGCAAATTCAAACATTGTTATCATCCATCAAATCGTCCATGCTTAATTGACCACTGATGTTGTCATCTTCCATCCACCAGCGAAAAACGTCCATGCCGGTCTGCCAGTCGCACGGTAAACCTTTTCTTTTCTGACATCAAGCATTCGTTCAAACGCTGAGATGTACATTTTCTCGTAGGCAGGCCAGCGCATAAACTCACGCTGTTTGCCCCCCTACCGGCCATAGGACAGCCGATACAGCCAACACGCTTCTGCCCTTCGCAATACAGCGGATTAACAGGTAGGTGTTCGCTATGCGTGTAGTCCCACACATCATCGTCAGACCAGTCCACAATAGGATTGACAGTCATCTTGCCCTTGAGGTTGCAGGTCTCGAACAGTTGTCGCTTTTCATCGTTGTCGCCCATAAGAATGATGCGTTTTCCCTTGTCACGATGGCTAAACTCCATCGTTCCACGGTTTTTCTTTCTGTTTGTTGATTCAGCCCAGCGAACGCCGGTAGCGATAAATCTATCGCGGCCAGTATTTTCTTTGAGAATGGCACAGCAATACCGTACAAGTCTTGTCGGCGGCATCAGCTTTTGCGGAATCAGTGTCCACACGGACACAGGTTTGTCCTTGTATCGTGGCATGACGATGGAACATTTTATTCCACGCTCTTCCATCGCCTTGAACTGCTCACGGATAAAATAGACCGTCTCCGGCGCATCTGCTGTGGTATGGCTGTTGACCACCTCGAAGTTGATTCCTGCACGTTCAGCCAGAGCTACGATCACTTGTGAATCCTTACCTCCAGAGTATGTGACCATGAGTGGTTTCTTGTACCGATGCTCAGACAGCCGTGCAGCGTCCTGCAACCTTGCGATAGCAAGATGTTCCTTATCCATCAGCTCCACCTTTCTCTCAACTCTTTTTCGACCTGTTCTGACTTTGCTGTGATGTAATCTGCAAACTCGTCAGGGGTCATGTCCTCTTCTTTGAACTTGCCAACCATCTCCCAGTCCCTGTCACCAATGCGGATGATTTTCTGCACCTGTTCATCGGTCAGGTCTGCATCGCACCGAAGGTTTTGAATTAGTGCGCCCCATGTGGCAGCAATGCCATCCAGAGCCATGCGAAAGCCATACAACTGGTTCTGCCGTGCGATTTTGCGGAGGTTGGCTGACATTGCCTGTTTGCCATTCGAGGGGCGGTTTCTGCGCTTACTCATCTTATTTCTCCTTTCAATAAAGGTATCGCCATGCAACGATTTTGGAATCGCTTGCAACCCATTCTCCACTACTTTGAAACCAACGCTTGTCTGCGTACTTGCGATATGCAAGGTCAAGATCGCCGTTTTCAAACTTTATTTCGACAGCTTCACCGCATTGCGGTTGAACATTCATGCTGTTCCACTTGTTTTTGTTTCCAGTGTCGGGCTTCTGTTCATCAGGTGTTAGCCAGTCGTTCAGTTGCTTCATACAGGACGGGCAAAGTTGAATCGCCCCTACTTGGTCATCGCATCTCCATTGTTCACCAGATGGAGTGTTATCAATAAAAATCACCGCATTTGATTTGCGATTTCCATTCACATCAGGAGGTGTATAGTTATAGATTTCACCGCATCGGTCGCACTTAAATACCATTGCCATGCTCTTTCTCCAATCTCTTTAGCAGTCCATCCACGTCATACCGCCAATGGACACGCAGCCTTTTTGCTTTGACCTCTATCCCCTCTTGCTCTGCCCACTGCCAAGGGATGCTCTTGCGGTTCTCGTTGTAACGGAACGCCAGAACCTTGCTGGCGGGGATTGCAAAGGTGCGGTTGACCGCTCTGTAATTGACTATCACATGGGCGGTCTGACCGCCATACCCCATTGCATCCACCATGTCAGTGATGTGCTTTTCCTTGCGGTACTTGCACTTTGCCTTGTCATACTTTCCGAACACCTTTTCCAGAGGGATAGAGGGCGTTTCGATGGTTTTCAGCTCAAGCAGGTGGTTCATCGGGTATCGGTACACAAGGAAGTCGCAGATGTTGTCGATGGAAAAGGACAGGTTCTCATTGCCACCGTAGTAGGTGGCAGCACTGTCTTTCAGGCGGTAGCACCACGCATCGGATGGGACGGATGCCTTGAAGTCTGCTTCAAACTGTTTGCCGGTGTTCATGTGTTGGCCTCTGGCGGTTCGGGAATATACCTCCAGCAATGAATTTCTTTAGTTTGAATGTCTCGTCCACTATAACCTCTCTCCAAAATTGTCCAAGATTTGTAGCCTGAATCATAACAGCCAACTACTGCTTCTTCGTGAAAAATATTTTTCACCACAAACAAAACTCTTTTCATGCATGGCGGCAATTCTTTTTCAGGGTCAATCCATTCTTTCTGATTATTCATCCTCGTTCACCTCTAAATTCACTTCCGAGAAACCGCTTCTTACCACGTTCCCGGTGCTTGTCCTCGTAGTTGCGGTGGTATACGCTCTGGTTGTGGTTTAACTCATGCACGAACGCCTTTCGCTCTTCAAGGTCTTTCTTCTCCGCCTTGTACTTTTCGCAAGTATCATGGTAAGCTTGGTGGCGTGATGTGCAGTTGAGACAACAGGTAATCATTCTTCACCAAATCTCCTTTTTGTAACGGCAATGGGGAACTCCTCGATTTCGCTTGCCCACCGTGCGGTTCTCTCACCGTATGCTCTTTGCCAGACCAGAGGGAAACCGCCCAGACCATCAAACAAACTGCCCAGTGTAGGCTTTTCTTTCAGGTAAGGGCGCATCCTCTGCACCAACCAAAACCATTGTGGCAAAGCGATGGAGTTTCCTAGAGCCTTGTAACGTGGGCTATCCGCAGGCTTGTGCTTTTTCCCCTTGGTGTCCACCCACTCCCCGATATCCGTCCACCCATCCGGGTAGCCTTGCAACCGCTCACATTCTGTCGGTGTCAGCCGCCGGACGATCCAGTGAATAGTTTTCTCTGCAATTAGACACTCGCTACCATTTCCAACATTCCCGGCTTTTGCTTTCATGGTTGAACATTTGTCGCTTTTCTTGTAGTAGCTGTAAGACTGTTCGCTGAATGTCTGACGCTCAGTTATGATGGCTGTGTAGTCCGTCACTCTGCTTTCATGGTCTCCGGTAATGGTCGGCACTGTCTTGCCATCACCGTTTCCCCGTGCATCAAAGACCTTATACGCTACTGCTGGACGGTCAACAGTGTTCAGCGTGTAGCTCTGGTTTTCCTTCACGCCGGAACCATTTGCGCCGGCCGTTTCAGAGCGATCAATAATGTTTCCTGCCAGGCAATAGACCGGCTGAAAAAGGGTCTGATCCTGTAGCGTCGAAAGTGTTCCTGTTTTTTCGGTCTGCACCAGTGCACCTTTGCCGCCCCCGGCACAGCCTGACCGGATTTTCAAGGTGTAGGCTTGCCCCCCCTGCTGGCCCGCCATTCGATCATTTCCAGCAGGGCGGTTTCCAGCAGTTCTTGCAGCTTCTTGCCACGTCGGGATGCTCTGGTCAGGATGCCCCGGCAAGCTTTCGCGCTCAAATAGTATTTCTCCGGCACGTCCACCTGCAAAATCCACGACAAGAGCGATACGTTTTCTTCTCTGGGGCACTCCCCAATATTGAGCGTCGAGCTGTCGCCAAGCCAAGGACCATCCGTTTCCGGCAATTGCTCCGGCTTTGTTCCATCTGCCCCCCTTCGGAGGTCTAGGAATTGAAGCGTCTGGTTGTTCCACGCGGGCAAGTTCTTCCAGCACGGCTCTGAAATCTTCTCCTCCGTTGGAGCTGAACGCTCCTTGCACGTTTTCCCAAACAGCGAAAGTTGGATACAGTCCATTTGTGCTTGACCTCATTTCTTTTATGATTCGAACCGCTTCCATGAACAACCCAGAGCGTTCTCCGGCAAGTCCCGCCCTGCGTCCAGCAATAGACAAATCCTGACAAGGACTGCCGAACGTGATGCAATCCACAGGCTCTATCTGGTCGCCGTGAATCTTTGTGATGTCGCCCAAGTGTTTCATCTTTCCAAACGCCCGTTCAGCCAGATAGCGCAGCTCTTATATAAGGTAGGCGGTCATGACTTTGCAGAAGCAAAAGCCTTGCTCATATCAGCGATAATGTCATATCGGTCTTGATACTTGCTATACACGGTCGTTCCAGTGCCAAGCCCAATCTGCGTCTGGTTGATAGATGCAGGAACTATGTAGATGCTTTCTTTTTCTTCGCTCTTTGCGATCAAAAAGTAAACATCACAAGTCGGAAAGCGTTTTTCAAGGTTAAACGAATAGCAAAAACTCTTATTTGCTTTGCTCGGCCTTGCCGTTTTCACATCAACCTTAACGCTTCCATTAACATAAAGGTCATAGGCGTATCTAGTTGACATTCGCTCAACCGAAAATCCATGTTCTTCCAGCAGTTTTGTAGCAAGGTCTTCGCCATACTTTCCGAATTGCGTTTCGCTTTCTTTCATTTCGACATTGAGGATTTCAGCTATTTTGTAATAGCCACCCGGAAAACGGCGAATTGCATTTATCAACTTGTCGTTTCCGTAATACTCGCTCAATTCACTTCTTGATGGCATTCTGGTTAAACCAGTGGCAGACATACAGGCTTTCACATACAGCAAGATTTTATCTTGCGTCCAATGCGTTTTTTCTTCCTGATTCATGCGCATCTCCAATCAGAATGGCAACGAACCATCATCGTCAATCACAGAGAAGTCATCGTTCCCACCCTGCGAGTAGCCGGAGCCAAACCCGCCAGCCAGTGTTTTCTTCGGTCTGACCTCATAGTCACCGGAACGAATCTTGTCCACGCTGGTGAAGCGGTCAACGACCAGCTTCGTCTTGATGTTGCCATCGTTGCCCATGTACTCTTCCTCACGGAGAACCACGCCGACCAGCTTGCCACGCAGGGTCTTCTCATCGTTGTTGAACTTGTATCCGGGATTGGACTGCTCCACAGCGGTGATAAAGCCTTTGAAGAAGGGCAGTGCCTTTTCCTTGTAGCTCTTGATGGTCTTGCCACCCCATGCCCATTCGCCAGGATTCAGCTTACCGCGCACGATAAGGGAAGCGGTCTGCTCACGCCAGTAACCCTTGAACTCGCCCTCTGCGACTTCCCACTCGATATTCAGACGTTCCTTTGCGAGTTCGTCCGTTGCCTTGCAGATACCGGCAACATAGCCGCCAACAGGCAGATCGCGGCGTTCGGTGGCTTCCTGTACGTCATTCCAGTTGATGTTTTTCATTTGTTATTCTCCTTTGTTTTCTAAAAGATCTTCGATAGGAACGCCCAATATTTTAGCGATTAAATAAACGGAACCGTAAGTGGGCATCTTACCTCTACGGAGGGCTGTTGTTACAAAGGAACAAGGAAGACCCGCTCTATATGCAAGCTCCTGCGTCTTAATGCCCTGCCGTGACATCTCTGCAATTAGTTCGATACGGTCAATATGCATAGTCTTTTCAACTTTCTTTTTCGTTCTGAGCCGGGATGTTGTAATACTCACGGATGGTCTTGTCTACGGCAGCGAGGTCGTTCTCGATCAGCGCATCGTTAAACATCCCAAGCGGGGTTTTCACGGTGTCCATCCCATCATTGCGAGTGCTGAACAGGTATCGCCCATCCTGCACAACGGTTTTCAGAACGATGGTGAAGTACCCTTCCACGCAGACCTTCTCGTCCAGAAGCTTGCCGATGGTCTTGAATTTCTCGCCACCGTCTCCGTCTCGCTCGCTGTGTCCGAAAAAGTAAACTACAACATCGTCCGGCAGTTCCTTCGCCCGCATCAGCAGAGCGTTGAAGTTAGCTGCCATGTCGGTAAACTTCTGGTATCCGGCGACCTTTGCGTTCCGCATGAACTCGCCAGTCATAAGATAGGTGGCATCGTCAATGACGATGGACTTACGCTTGGTGCTGTGGATTGCGGCATCAATCTTGCCGTAGTCGTTGGTGATATAGGTTTTCATATTGCTACGGAACGGCAGCGGCTTGCCAAGCACGTTGATAACCGCAACCTGTTCCGGGTCAAAGTTCCGAAGCGAAGCGGATTTTCCGCTGCCGGAATGACCATAGACCATTACTAATACTGCCATTTTCTTTCCTTTCTTCGGCTTCATTAGGCTTCATTGTTCTTACTTTGGCTTAATACGGCTGTGTAAAATCAACCAGCCATCAGCTCTGCCAACTGTGTACGGAGGTCTTTCAGCTCCGCTTCCCTGTCCTCGATTTCAGACTGCAAGCCCTCAATCTCAGCCAGGCGGTCAGCTTCTTTTGCTTCTGCCATCTGTTCGTTGGTCATAAAGTACACGCCGTCCTCCGGCTCGGTCACGCCACCGAATCTGTCAAGGTTAATCATCTTTTGGTCTCCCTCTCTTGCGTTCCTCTTTGATTTGTAACGCACTGTACCACTGGTCTTTGTCAATCTCGATGGTAGACCACCGATGGTTACAGACAAGACACTTCTTGCGGCGAACAATGCTGTCATGGTCTGACCGGCTGTCAATCGTTGTAATGTTGTCACTACCGCACACTGGGCATTTCACCGTACATCCCTCCACTTGTTGGTATGAGCGGGAATGCGGTTCAACTTCCCCATCCGTTCGTTATCTTCATGCTCTTTTTCCGAGCTCACTCCAAGCGCACACAAAACCAGAGCAGTAGCTAACAACATCAGCGAAACAAACGCCCATCCAAGCATCTGTACTGTAGTCTCGCAGCCATTTATTGTATCGCCACAGCTAACGGCTACGATTGCGGCGACGATACCAAGTATGGTAAGCACGTTTCCTTTTACGGTTTTCATTTTGTCCCTTCTTTCAGAATGATATCGAATAAAAATGGTTTGCTTGCGTCAATCACGACTATTGCATTTAGCACTTCGGCTATTTTTGCAAGCGTATCAGCCTTAACGCCCGTCTTGTACGGGACTTTATTCGGACTTGTAATGTTGTATATCGTTTGGGCTGACACTCCGCTTCTGCGGATAAGCTCCGATGCTTTCATATCACGTTCTTCAAGAGCGGCTTCCAGCGTCATTCTTTTCACCGCTTTTGCTGCCAAAGCTCAAAATCCAAGCAGATGCCATAATTGCTGCAATGCAGATGACGAGCCACGCTCCTTTAGTTCCGATCAGAAGCATAATTTGATGCATCAGCCAGAAGTTCAGGAAAAACGTCGCCAGAACCACAGCAAGCGCTACGCCACCCATCATTGCGATTTCTACAAGTGCTTTCATTTTTCTCCTTTCGTTTTTGAATGTTTTTCAGCCGTTTCTTTTCACGGCTGTGCCAGCGGATTTCCCGCTGACCGTAGTATTTACCATTCATAAGTCAGTTCCCCTGTTGCGAGCATCCTCGACACTTCGCCGTAATGCTTGCCCAGCTTATCTGCAAGAGCTTGAACCTGCCCTATGGATGGAATCTTTTTTTCTTCCAACGCTTTCTTATTCAGATTTCGTTCTCTCCTCATTTTTTGATTTTCTGCAATGCTTGCAAAAGAAGCGTCTCTTGCACATTCTTTATGATACTTTTGAGCCGCAGACTTTTTAATCATTGGCTCTCCGCACCATTGGCAAGTGGTTCTTACTGGTACAAATCTATGACTTTCGCTCAATGCTTTTCGTCTTGCTCTTTTTCACTCCAGTGAAACTTTCCTTTTGCAATCTGAACAATATTTTTTTGCAGGATTGACTGCACCAAGTAGGATGCCGCAACGCTCGCAGTATTTAATTTCCATGCTGCATCTCCTTCAATCTGGCTTCCCGGTTATGCCGTTCAAAGCACTGGTTCAGCATCTTTTCCATCCACAGCACCTTGTTGGCTTCGTTCCGGGACACGCCCTCCGCCATCGCAAGCTTCAACCTGCGCTTCCGACTCGGTGCTTTGTAAAAATACGTCACCAACACTCACCAGCCTTTTTGGTGATGAAAGCGGGCACGTTCCTGCCGGTAGCCCGGCACAGGCAGACACACTTGGCGATCCAAATGTTCCAATCCGGCGTATAAAATGCGCAATCGGATTTCTTTGATTCTGCTTCTTCATACGCTCTAATGTAAGCTACGGTATAACCATCTGATCCAAACCACTCAATGCTATACCCGTCCAAACACAATCGGCTCATAATGCGCATTGCTAAGTGCTGCGCTTCCATGATTTCCGCTTCTGTCCACTTCAGCTTGTCCGCTTCGTAAGCCTTGACCGCTTCGTCAATGGCGTGGTGCGCTTCTTCCGGGTATTCAAGGTCTACCTTTAAGGTGATGATCTGTTCCATACCACTCATTTCCCCTCTCTTTCTTTCAACAGCTCTTCCAGAGCTTCTTTCACTTTAGCTTCTGCATTTTTAGGATCACGCTTACCGTTCAGGATTTTCCCCAAGTATTCCGGTGCGCATCCCATTTTTGCAGCAAGCTCTCTGATTTCGATGCTGTTAACGTGAAGCGTTCCCACAACATCGCCTGTCCACTTAGGAAGCAAATTTTTTCTCCTTTCTTGTTCTAGTACTTGAACTTTTTGAAAGAATATGATAATATTATGGTGTCAAGCAAAAACATTATCGAACGTTCTTCTATTTGTTCAAAGTCTTTAATTTGTTCTACCGACTGAACCCGGTAGCCTTATTAAAGCACAAGTAGTAGAACTTTTCAAGTGTTTTTGTTCAAGTGGTAGAACTTTGTCATCTTGTACAAACACTGGAGGTATGTTTTGTGTTTTTTGACAATTTCGTAAGGCTATGCGAACAAAAGGGAGTAAAGCCGTCTCGTGCTTTGACTGAAGCTGGCGTTCCGAAATCTGCTTATAGCTATTGGAGAACCGAAGCAAATGCAGGAAACGATGCAAAGCCGACCAATCAAAATGCCGTTAAGCTAGCACAGTATTTCGATGTTACGGTTGACTATCTTCTTACTGGCAACCAAAAAGAAAACCCGCCCCAGCAGCCGCAAAGTGAAGCCGATGCAGCATTGGAGCGGATTAGAAGAAAACTTGAATCCATGCCGAAGGAACAGCGTGAGGCGCTGATGAACCTGATCGAAAAGATGTAACGGTCATGCCCGGTAAAATAAAAGAATCCCTTGTGCCGGGCTGGTATAGCTCTGCGCAAGGGATTTTCTGTTACTCTAGGTCTAGGGCTTGCTCTGCTGCCGGAATCTTTTCCGGGTGTTCCAGCAGCCATGCAATAAATCGGTCAATCTTGGCTCTTTCCTGTTCACTCATTGTGTCATATCCTCCCGATCGGTAAGTACGGACGTTCATTTGATATGATTATACACCTTTCAGTTGTCAAGTCAATGCGTTTTTAACAACTTTGTGAAAATCGAGTGTTTTCTTCACATCCATTACTTTGTATCAGGGAAGCCAAAAATTGCAATGACAATGATTAAGAGCCATATTAAATTTAAGTTACCCTTTGCTTTGTAACATTCCGTTGAGCATGGAACGAAAGGGATTTTCGGGTAGCTTGTCAATCACATCTGCTTTGACGAGCGCATTTGTGCTGATACTGTGCGAAACATTGTTTAGCTGCACAATGGCATCGTCCAAGTCTTTTACGGTTGCTCCACGCCTTTCCATTGACTGAAGGAAAGTTTTCACTTCTTCAAGAACGACAGGGTTTTCGGTTTTATAGAATCCGTTCGTAAAGTCCATCTTTCCTCCAATCACAGCTCTACGAGCTGTCCGTCAATGCGTTCGATGTTGTCTGCCGGGTCTCGTCCATCGTCTAAGGCGGCTACGGCACGTTCCAAAATGCCTTTTGCTTCGAGGTAAGCATCTTTATCAGCTTCGTACCCAGAAAGGCTCATGACAAGCTCCAGCGTCCGTCTACGAGCGTATGGGACAATCAAATCATCTACGGTTCGGATCATTAGCTTTCCTCCCATGGTTCAGGTGTGTGTGGTTGCCCATCGGGAACGCTAGCGGGCATTCCGTCGATGATCGGCATACGTTCATGGTTCCAGATTACAGTTTCTCTCATTTTTGTTCCCTTCCTCTTTGGAATTTTTTGACAATACAGTTATAACACAGGCTGCTGTTGGTTCTCCATAGCAGCTTTTTCCATTTTTTGGCTTGTCGAATCTAGCAGTTTTGCCGGATTTTGTTGAAAGGGTGAGAATTTATGGATGAATATTTAGTAAGAACAGCCAAAGCATTAGAGATAGCTCGAATGCGTTCTGGCTTGAGCCAGCAGAAGTTGGCGGCAAAAATGGGCGTAAATCGTGGCACGATAGCAAATTGGGAGCAAGGTCTGGCAGCCATTTCCCTTCCGATGGCTATGCGCTGGTTCACCTGCTGCGGCGTATCGGTGGCTCGATATATGGACGCTTGCATTCATCCGGGGCTGCTGGATCACTTGGAAGATGACCTTTCCGATCTGGAGAAACGGCGGATTCTCATAGATGCCATGATGGAGTGTTCCTCCTATGAGATAGATGCCTTGCTATACATCAGGTACGGAGATCACGGTTCAGACCACATCGGCGTGCTGACGGAAATTCTGGCAAACCTCCACACGCCGTTGAAGGACAGGGTAGCTGTCTGCCGGATGGTGTCCGGTAGCTATGAGATGGCACAGGCCACCGGAACAGACCCAAACCCGAACGGAACAGCCCCAAAGATGGAAATTCTCTATCAGGCGCAGGACGCCGGAACAGAAGCTGCTATGAAGTCTAACGATTCCTATACTGTGAATCCCAATAATATAAGTGGTTGATTGCCGAATTATCGTTACTTTTGTTGGATATAGGGGGACACGCTCCACATTTTGTACACAATAGACCTGTTATAAATATAGTTTTGGATTATCATTTTGTCCCCCATAGGCTCGTAAATGGCAGATTTTCGTAGATGTAATTAACGAACTTGCGTGAAATTTTCGTTCACCAAAGCGTGACTTGTCAATTCGTCCCCTATTGGTGTGATTGCACTCCATTTTCTGTACACGATAGAACCGTCAAATAGATTATAGGGTTTGATGGACATTTCTTATTCAGCAAAAGAAGCTGTCGTTTTCAACAATCTGCCCGTTGAAGAGAAGAAATTGTTGAAAATGTATCGTCGTCACTATTTGATGATGATTATTTATCTCTTGTTTATCTCTTGTTTATATATATAGTAAGAACGTGTACAAAAAGTGGAGCATTGTGTACATAAAGTGGAGGAGCGTGTACAAGAAGTGGATGGTATCGTGTACAAAAAGTGGAGTATCGTGTACAGAATGTGGAAGTCGATTGTTGAAAAATAATTGTGTACAGAATTGTTGACGTGTACACGATACAGTGGTATAATAGGGTAGAAGAAATGAGGTGATGCAATGCCAGAATTGACAGGAAACAACCTTGTCGAAAAGAGCAAGGCATTGGTTTGGGCGAAGTTTACGGACTACACAGCAGGCGAGCTTCGACTGCTTGAGGTCTATCTGAGCCGTATCAATCCGAGAGACCCCGAAAGCTCTAACGTGTCGTTTACGCTGGCTGAATATTGCAAGCTGCTGGATTTGAAGCTCAATTCAAAGAACTTGAAGTCGCAGGTTAAGCACTTTTTGGGCAACGTGGTTTCAGTACCACTGAATGCAGATGGAACAGAATATGTGATGTATCCGCTGTTCACAAAGGCAGAGGTCAAGTTCAATCGAGAATCCTTGTCCTATGACGTTTCAATCAACTGTAATCCTGACTTGCGGCCTGTGTTTTTCGACATTGCAAGAAGCGGCTACGTCAAATACCGTCTGCGCTATACGATTGGGATGAAGCAGCAAGCATCTATTCTAATGTACAGCATGATTCGAGATTGGATGAATCGCTCTCTAACATCGAACAAGATTGGTTTGAAGCAGTTGCGTGACCACTTGGGGGCAAACGATGCAAGTTATGACGACTTCCGGGCTTTACGCCGCAGAGTTCTTGAACCAGCAGTGGAAGAGATCAGCAATGTTTCAGACATTGTTGTTGATTTTGAGAAGATTTGCACAGGGCGAAAGGTAGTAGCAGTTGAGTTTCGATTCGGGTACAAATCCAAGCAGCCCGTCATAGATGCCGATTCTAGCGAGGTTGATTGTGAGACGGATAATTCCAAGTCTGAAATCAAAAAAGCCGCCAGAAAGCCCCGCACAAGCGGATACGAAGGGTACGACTGGTCTGTATGCGATGCTCTATCCGTTCAAGAGTGCATCGAGGTTGCAAAGGTTGTCGAGGTAAAGATGATGGAAGAGCATCCATCTATCAAGCCACCAAAGCGGAGAGATGCAGTCTACGACATTGTAAAGGCTGCGTGTGCGGATATTCTTTCAATCAACCGTGACCCTTGGCCTGACCACCCGAAGCGGTATCTGATTGGCAGCTTGAAGAAAGACGGTGCGATTGAAGAGTATCTTCCGGCTTTCTATGAGATTGACGCATTGCAAAAGTAGCCAGATGCAGCACATTATGCAGAATGAGCACAGTGGGCAGATAAAGCAGAAAGGAGCGGTATGAAGAAGCAGGAAATTGTGTGGTATTCCGTTAAAGATGATGGGATGCCAACACCAGAAATCATTGAAAGAACGAAAGGTTGGTTCTTGTGTTCGGTAAAAACGGCCTATCTGAAAGATGAATCTATAACGGCAACAAACACAGTCGCAGCGTTTATTGAAAAAGGCGAGTTTGTAAACACATCGTTTCAAAGGTTGAACATTTCTTCGTGCGCTTGCTTTATTGCAAGAGTGGAAGCGTGGGCAGAAATGCCGATATACGAATAAAGAAAGAGTGATAAAATGGCAAAAATCATAGCTGTCGCCAACCAAAAGGGCGGCACAGGAAAGACTACCACAAGCACCTGTCTGGCTGGTGCGTTGCAGTTGCTTGGCAAGAAGGTCTTGCTGGTGGACTGCGATGCCCAGTGCAACGCAACGGACACCTACGGCGCACAGACAGAGGACGTATGCACTTTGTTTGATGTGATGACCCGGCAAGGGACGGTAGAAGAAGGAATCCAGCACTGTGAAGCCGGTGACATTCTTCCGTCCGACAGCGCGTTGAAGGACATTGACGAACAGCTTGTCCGGGACATGGGCAAGAACTTCCGGCTGCGAGAAGCCCTTGAAAGCGTGTCTGGGCAGTATGATTACATTGTGCTGGACACTCCCCCGCAGCTTGGTCTTGCGCTTGTAAACGCGCTGATCGCCGCCAACAGCATCATCGTGCCCATCACAGCAGACCGATACGCACTGGCTGGTTTGAGCCAGCTTTCGCAGACCATCGGCGATGTGCGCAGATACTTTAACCCGACTTTGAAGATTGAAGGTCTGCTTCTGAACCAGTATAAGAGCCGAGAGAACCTGTCCAAAGAGGTTGTAGAGCAGCTTCCTGTGATTGCACAGAGCATGGGAACAACCCTGCTGGATGTGAAGATTAGACCGTCTATGGGCGTTCGCAAGGCTCAGGCAGAGCGGCACAGCCTGTTTAGCGGCGACACGGCAAAGAGTACCAGCGCAGAGGATTTCAAGGCGTTGGCGCAGATGATTGTGGATGGAGAAGAAAAATGAGTGATTTGTGTCCGCATCTTTTGAATGCAACTTGTTCTGATGACACGGAGCAAGTCTACGTTATCAATTTTGGATTTTCGTTTAATGACCTTTCAGATAAAGAAAAAGAAATGGCGTTTCACTCTCAATGGTATCTAGCGGAAAAGTATTGTAAAAAGTGGCAGAAAGAACTTGCAAATAATCAATGGGCGAAATCAGAAGATGAAATGCCAGATGAACTAAACCCATACGTTATCGGGTTTAGCAAAGACGAATACGATGTAGAAATTGTAGGCTATGAAGAAGATTTTAAGGAATGGCGAGACAAAAGTGGAAAGCCACATAATATAACTCACTGGATGCCGTTGCCGACCGTTCCTGACCTTGATGAAGATTGGGAGGAAGATGAATGAAGTCAACTAGCAAAAAATCCTCAGGCTTGCTTGGCGGGTTTGATTTTCAGCCTATTTTTTTGGAACAGCCATTAAGCCGAAGTGAGCCAAAGGAAGAAGAAGCAAGCCAAGCAAAGCCGAACGAAGCCGAACAAGCATCAATTAAGCCCAGTGAAGCCACAGACAGCCATGTACAGCCTAATGAAGCACAGTTAAGCAATATTAAGCCGAAGCAAGCCAAAGACAGCGAAACACAGCCAAGTGATGCCGTGTTAGACGAAAGTAAGCCAAAGAAGCTGAAACAGGCGAAAGAAGTTCAACGTCTTATCGAGCAAGGCAATGTGCCAGGCGCACTAGCCAAAGCTGGCTTGACGAAGAAAAAAATCCCAATGCCGGAATCGCATCAGGGTGTTGCAAGTGGTGATGGCAAGCGTTCAAAGCGCATTACCATCCTTATGAGCGAGGAAGAGCGCAAGTACATCAACCGTGAAGCAAGGCGGCACGGAATGACGATTGGACAATTCGTGCACGCTCTGGCGGTTGCGGCGGCAGATGGGAAGATTGAATTGGAGGATTTCTTGGATGAATGATAGTGAACGAAGCCTTATTCGATTTGTTTGCGATGGTGATATGCGAAACGCGCAAAAAGCTGTTAAAATTATCTTAAACTCTATATCATCCAAAAAAGATGAGCAGTTCAAAGAGAATATGTTTCGCAAGTTAGAAAGCAAAAGAGAATTTATTGAATTGCCGTATAATCTACAGCATCTTTTGATTGCAGAAGATACAGCAGAATTTCCAGAAGCGAGATTCCTCCTTAGGGATAAAGAAAAAAGCATAACGCAAAAGACAGTTGCCATTTATCGTGCATCTGAAAAATTGAATGAAATGGGGATTCCTTATTTGCCAGCATTGATGCTTTACGGACAAAGTGGATGCGGCAAAACCATGCTGGCTAGGTATATCGCGCATAAAGCAAAACTTCCGTTTTTGAGGATTCAATTTTCAAGTCTAGTTGATTCGCACTTAGGGCAAACGCAATCTAACCTTGCAAGAATTTTTGATTATGTGAGAACCGCTCCTTGTGTTCTTTGTTTTGATGAAATAGATGCGGTCGGAATGGCTCGTGGGCAAAAAGATGACGTTGGAGAAATGAACCGTGTAGTTATTGCGATTATGCAGGAAATGGATAGATTGCCGAACAATGTCATTATTATTGGAACGACAAACCGATTTGATAGGCTTGACCCTGCACTTATAAGAAGATTTCCGTTGCAATACGAATTAAAGCCGTTGTGCCGTGCGGATGCAGAAATACTTTCTAAAAGATTTTTTGAATATGTAGGAGCACAATATGAAAACATAGCTTATGAAGAACACGTCCCTGCATCTACGGTTATCAAAGAATGTACAGAACGAATTATAAATCAAGTTCTGAATCAAGAGGATTTCTTGGAGGATTGAGGTATGAAAAAGTTTGTTGTTCTTTTTGAAGGTTGGAATGATAAGCATGACCGTGAATGTATGCGCTATGTTGTTGATGCAGATGATGGCTTTGAAAGTATTTTGAGTGTTGAAGAACGGGCAGAAAAGATGGCTCGAAGCAAACATCCTAATCTGAAAAATTTTAAGACGCTTTACATCAAAGAACTGCTTAACAGATAAAAACTAAGTTCTAAAGTTGAAATGACAAAACCCCTGTGTAGCCGCAACGACCGCACAGGGAGAAAGGAAGAATATGATGGAAGTAGAACACTCTAGCGAAACAGATTCATTGGCGTATGAAGAATGGGCTAAAGAACGGCGGGATTATACAAATGTCAATTATGTTGAAACGGAATGTATAATTTGGCATTCTATCGAGAAAGAAGGATTCCCACCAGAACAAACTTGCAAAAAATATCTTATTTCCGTTGAGGATGGATATACGGGAAAAAGTTATGTAAATGCCGCATATTTTATTAAAAAGGGATGGTTCGACAGCGTGTATACAGAAGAAGGGGAAACAATACCAGAACACGATACTGTGACACACTGGGCGAATTTGCCAAAACCGGCGCAACTTCCCCAAAAGCCGAGATTCCCATTGGACAATCAAACGCCAGAAAAAAAGAAGCTGAAGCAAAAGAAAAAGCAAAGAAACTGCAAGAAAAAATAATGAAAGCGTTTGGTTATAACGTATAGAAAAATCCCCTGTGTAGCCGTTAAAAACTACACAGGGGTTCTGTTTTACTTATCAGCAATGCAATCCCAGTAGAGATATGCCTTGCCATCTGCGGCATCTGCGTCCTCAAGGAACGCCTTTGCCATGTCAGCGTAGAAGCCCGGAGTGTCAACGGACTGACGCTTTGCGACCTGACAATAATCCGAGTACATCATGTTCATAACAGCCCAGAAATCGTTCGGGTCACAGGTGATATTGCGCTGTTTCGCAACGTCCTGTGTCTGTTCCAACGTCCAGTGACAGCCCTTTGTGCCGTCAGCGTTCACCATGCTGTCGCACCATTCCTCCGCTTCATCGTGAGTCAGGTGATGGCGTGGCATCTTGATGGAGCGGCTATCAGCACCGCCACGTTCGTACTGTCCAGACCGCTTATCCCAGTCGCCGTTCTGCGAGAAGCCGATTTGCGGCATTCTGCGCCCATTCTCTACGTCAGGGTAGCGGGGGATAGGGTAAGGGTCGATGTAGCGGTTTTCCTCCTGCGGATAGTAGGGATAGCGGTCGTTGCCGCCTTCCAGCTTGCGCAGACGGCGTTCCATCTCACGCTCCCTGCGGTCACGCTCTTCCTCAAGGCGGTCGCGCTCCGGCTCACGGTCTTTGTCGTGTTCGCGGAGCATCATCATGCGGCGAAAATTAGTCTTGCCCATAATCTACACCTCCTCAAGAAATAGACGCGGGCGCACCAGCGTGGGAACGGCAGAAGCAGCCAAGATATTTGAACGTGCCGGTGCCGGTCGCAGACGTTGCAACGCGGGTAGCGTAGCGGGTGCGGGTGTGGATACTCTCAGCGGTTGCCTGAGCGCAGTTGCAGTCGGTCAGAGGGTATGCGGTCGTACCTGCGCCGATGGTGATGACCACAGGGGCGTTGATGGTGGTCGTGTCCGGCAAAGCCTGAGCAATGACCAAACAATATTTTTCTCCTGCTGCGTAAGAGCCAGCAGGGATATTGATGGTCAGCGTATCATTGGCGAACGTCACCGCATTTGAGATGACGAGGTGCGGGCAGAGTTTGCAGCTTGTTTTGCAAGCCATAATGTTTTTCCTCCTAAAAAATCAGGGGCAGAGGTGTCTTACCCCTGCCCCGATGGTTCACCCGGTTTTATCGGGGAGTGTGTTGGTTAGCAGCAGCCGCAGCAGTTTACGCCCACGTTGGGGTTTGCCACCTGATAAGCGGGAATCGGACGAGGATTGACCCGATTAAGGATGGTATCGGTCTGCTGGGACATCACAGTGGTCAGAAGCGCATTCTGACGATCCTGAGAAGCGGCGAACTTCAGGTTCTGATTCTCAGCGGTCAGAGTGGCAATCTTATCCTGCGTGAAGTAGTCCATCATGCTGCGGAAGTTGGCGTTGCAGTTGTCCACAATGGCGCGAGCGTTGTCTGCGATGGCCTGACGGGTAGCGCAGTCTTCCGTTGCGATGGTGTACTTCAGGTCGCCGATCAGCTGCTTGTTCTCGCAGCAGCAAGATGCCAGCTGCGTGGCAAGTGCGGTCTGACCGGCCTGCCGTGCGTTGCCCTCCTGCATGATGGCAAGGTTGATGGCGTTGTCGCCGTTGGACACGCTGCGTTCCAGACCGTTCATCAGCTGTGCGTTCTGGTAGCCAAGCTGACAGATGGCGCTGTTCACGCCAGCAAATCCGTTCGCAATGTTGGCGTTGATGCCATTGATCTGCGCCAGCTGGTCATAGCCCAGAGAGCAGATACCGCTCTGGATGCCCGCCAGAGAACGGGAGGTATCCTGCTGGTAGAAGCCCTCAGACAGTGCCGCGCGGGTGTCGTTACCGCCCTGCCCGGTTGCGCCAGTGCCGACCAGATAGGGGATGTAGCTATTCATGCCATTGTCGCCGCCGTTCCGGCCATAGCCGTTAGTGCCCCAGCCGAAGATGATGGCGAGGATGATAACAGCCCACAGACCTTCGTTGCCGAAGAATCCGCCGTTGTTATTGCCGCCGTCCTGCCCAGCCAGATAGCCAGTTGCAAAATCGTCCATAACAAAACTCCTTTCAGTTTTGCGTTATGCTATCCCACCGCCGTATGCAATGGGCGAAGCCAAACAAATGCGATTTTTGTCAAGTCCGCAAAACTGAGAAGCGTTTCGCTTAGAGGAATGCTTATTTTAGGATTGTTAAGTCAGCTTGGAGGGTTGCCTTTTTCGTCTTTTGGGTCATCCCAATTTTTGCTGGCAGCACCGAAAATAAAACCAAGCATTAAAGGAACCCATATTTTGTCATTGCCGCACAGATTGTTGATGTCAAAATCTTTTTCGGAATGGCAGTTTTCAAAATCATCCATTATAAAGCCTCCTTATTTCGGAAGCGTCAAATTCAGGACGCTTGCAAGCTGGTTCAGGTCGATACCACGCTCTTTGGCGAGGTTCTGCGCCATCGTTCGAAGCTGTGCTTCGTTTTTACCCTGAATCAGGTTCAAGCCCTGCATGATGGGGGCGCTCTGCCCACCCAACTGCTGGATAAGCCCCATCGGGTTCTGCCCGGCACGAGCCAGATTTGCAAGCTGCATGATAGGGCTGTGAGTAATCATATCAAACGGAGAGGGCATCGCTTATTCTCCTTTCTTTGCTGTGGCAGTTGGCTTAGAGAAGCTTTTCTGCCATTTTTCCAGCTCATCCAGCCGATGCACAAGGGCGTTGTACTGCTCAATAGGCACATACTGCTGTGTCGGTGCAGCGGTTTGCTGTGCCTGTTGTGCTTGCATCTGCCGCCATGCTTCCGGGCTGTAGAACTCCTGCACATAGGATTCGCAGGTGTCCGGGTTGAGCCGCTTGCAGTAGATCACGCCGCTGCGCAAGTCCGGGCAGTAGGTCGGTCTGCCGTACAGGTCAGACGGTATTGCCAGAAATTCCTCCCTGCTGGAAACAGGTCTGCCAAGCAACCAGCCGCCGTCCTGTGCCGACTGCTGAACAGGCTGCTGCCCATTCATCGGCTGCGGACGCTGCGGTTGTGCCTGTTGCATCTGCGTGTTGGGCAGGGAAGTGGCAAGGCCTACCGTGCCCATGCCGCCGTAAGGATTGACAGGCTGCTGCGGAACGTAAGGCGTTCCGGGTGTTGGATAATAACTCATAAAACATCCCTCCTGATGTGACCAGTGTACTGCATCAGCAAAAAGCGAAGGACAACGAACGCACAACGAAGGACAAAAAAATCTTGGCTAAGCCTTGCTTAAAACTTGATTAGAGCTTGATTAGAGCTTGATTACTGTGAGCAAAAAAAGAAAAGCGCCCACGCGGCACAAAGCCACATGAGCGCTTGAAGATATAAATATACTTATATAAAATGATGACAAAATAGAAAGTTTTACCGTTTTATTTGCAAAAAATCCCCCGCTTTGCCTACAAAGTACCCCGCGTGGAACGCAGAGCTTAGGCAAAGCAGGGGATTTTTTTATGCCGCCAAAACGGCTAAGTCTAAAATCAAGAGCGGAACTGCCCACAGGCAATGCCGCTCTCTACAAAGGCCGCAGCCTTTCAAATCATAAATCGTATGGCGTATAATGCAAAGACGCATATACCGATAAAACCACACCTATAAATGCACTATGCCAAAACGGAAGGACGGATTTTAGAACGCTTGATGTCGCCCCAAAAATAATCAGAGCGAACAAAACGCGAGACAAAAAGTGATATATTTTATTTGCCATAATTCATATAAAATCGTCTCCCGCATGGTACGCACTGCAAGTAATCGAGCGGGAGACTGTATCATCTTAAAAGACCCACCATGATACGCATCGTTGAGAGGCTTAGCGGGTTCAGATATCCACCCTAATGCGCTTCTTCGAGAGGCCGGGTGGATTTGTTGAGATTATTATACCACAATCCGTGCAAAAAGAAAAGCGGCAGACCCGAAAGCCTGCCGCTTCAACGCGTTTCAAAAGAAAACGCGCCCAATTAAAAGTATAGTATCACGCATTCAGTATTTTGTCAATAATTTTCAATCTATTGCCGATTGATGTCCGACAATACGGCACACGCGCTGCAATATCAACTTGGCATAGCTGGTCAACGTACCGCAACCGGGCGATTTTCCGGTCATACCTCCCAAGCGGCGCACGTTTTATCACAGCTTTTATCTGTTCCGCATCAAGCCCTTGCAACGCTGGCGGAAAGACTACACGAGCCGCCGCCACAGGCAGCACCGAGCCAAAAAGGCTGCGGCAGCTGTCCGGCGTTGCGCACCATATTGCCAAGCACAGAAATATGGTAACCTGTACAAACGATTGTTCCAGCGCGGTCAGAATTTGTCTGGATAATACTTTTTGAGCATCTCCACGGGTTAAGTGGCTCGTATGTAGTGCTTGCCATGATATCCTCCTTTAGCCGTTTTCAAACGAAATTGATTTGTTTGCCCACATCACGCATTCCTCTAGCTTTGTCATGGCAAGAGACTTTTCACGTCCATCATGGCAAACATCATTGATACATTTTTCAAGCTGCTTTGCACTGTCAAGGACAAACTTCATCCTGTCCTGCTGGACGCCAGTTACTTTTCTTGAATCGAGCCTACTCATTGCTTTACTCCTTGCTATCCAAAACGGTTACTGCGTACACGTGGAGGCTTTCCAACTTTTCGATAACAGCCTTATAAGTTGCTTCCGTTGCGATGTGTGCAATGCGCTCCAGCTTGTTGTTCTCTTTTGATGCAGCGATAATTTCATCCGCAGATATGCGTTTCATGGATTCGATCAAATCGAGCAAATCTTCGACATTTACTGCGTTCATATCATCGCTCCTTGCTTAGTGCCGCTTTCATGTAGCTCATAAATTACCCCTTGTTGACGGTAGGCTTCTTGCTTTCCAGTGCCTTTTTCATCATGCTGACGGCCTTTTCGATTACGCTGTCCAGTACTTCATCGGTGATAAAAGGCTTCAGCCAGTCCGGCAGTGCGCCCCGCAGCGCGGCAAAGACCTGTGCCTTTTTCTTTGCGCCCTGACCGCTGCCCATGATGCTGTTTTCAGCGATGGTCACGAGCTCCAGTGCCCACTGCTTGACGTACTGCTTGTAACCCAGCCGGATAGCACCAACGGCCAGCGCGGCAAAGCCGATGAACATCAGTACCAGTGCGATGGGTGCGGGGATAAAGTTAAACATTGCTTCCATGATTTGTTACTCCTTTCAGTAGGTAGTTGTTGATATCGGATTTGCTTTTTTGCATACCTTCGCGGTTATTGCCGGACAGCTGCGAGTCCAGAAGATTTTGCACGCCAACAAGGACGAGACGCATCTCTTCATCGAGGCCGTCAAAGCGGCGCAGGTCTCTTGCAAGGGCCTGTGCGTGCTGAAGCTGTCCCTGTTCCAGCACGCCAAGTCTTTTTTCGAGCGTATCCATTCGCTTGTTCTGCGCATCGTCGGGGGCCTGCGCCTTTTTGATGTACTTGTGGATGATGTCCAGCACCTTGTCAATTGTGATGGCGGCGGCGCACAGGCTGCCCAGAATGCCCAGTACCCACAGTAAAGCTTCTTTTTCGGTCATTTACCCTCCCGGAGACGGGTCAGACCCTTCTTGCTGATGATTTTCGGGTAGTTGATGGTGGTCACATTGAGGTCAACGTTGCCGCTGATGCCCGGCACAGAGCCCTTGCTGGTGTGCTGGTGGGCGTTGTAGTTAAACGTCACGTTGGGCGTGTTGCCGGTGTAGTCGGCAAGCCAGACGTCCCACCGAGAGGACAGCCGAGCCATGTCCAGCTCGTACTTGTAACCGGTGTAGGTGTACAGTTGGGCGTAAAAACCCATCCGCTCCACCTGTTCCAGCGCGTAAGCGGTGAGGTTGGTGAGGTCGAGGGTGCTCATGGGCTTGAGCTTGTTTTCCTCCACGTCCACCGCCACAGGAAGGGTCAGCTCCTTGCCGTACACCGCCTGCCGCACAAGGGAAAGCTCTGCATCGGCCATCGCTTCGCTGGTGGCGTAGGTGTAGTAGTATACGCCCACGTCCAGCCCCGCCGCTTTTGCGTTGCGGTAATTGGTCTCAAAGGTCGGGTCGATGTACAGGCCGTCTGCCCGCTTAGAGAGCTTGCGGTTGGTACTCACCGTCTTGAGCATCGCTCCCTTGTAACCCGCCGCTGCCACCTGCGCCCAGTCGATCGCACCCTGATAGCGGCTCACGTCGATGTACCGATAGGGCGGGTCGCCCTCCCATCCGGCGGCGGTCTCCTCAACGGGAGTCTCTCTGGGCGTTTCCGGCGCAGGGCTTTCGCTGCCCCAGCCAAAGAGCACCTTCACCAGCCCCGCCAGAAATTCCAAAAGTTTTTCCATCGCTTACTCCTCCTGTACGATCTCCTCAAAGCCGCTCTTGATAAGAATTGCCTTGACCTTCTCCTTCAGCAGGCGGGGGCAGCGTTTATACAGCGCCTTTGCCTCCTCGACAGTCTCAGCAGACATGATTTCCTGTGCCCATAACATAGCCATCATACGTACCAACCTTTCTAATTTTTGTGTGATTTTATGCATAAACAATCTCGCTCATTTCAAGCAAGCATTGCTTGAGCATCTCGTTTTCTTTTTGCAGCGCTTCAACCGTCTCCGGCAGCTTGTCCTTCGCTTCCTGCTTTTTGCGTTCTTCTTCCTGCGCGGCCAGCTCTTCGGCGGTGTAGCGGATGTATCTCTGCACTGGCATCTGCTCAGTCCATGCGGCCTGCGCAGGCACGCCCGGCACATCAATGACCTTCCGCACATCCCTGCCGCCGTTGGGGTACTCCGCCACCGTCTCGTAGTGGCTCACTTCCTCTACACCTTCCACAGCCGGGTGCTCCACTGGTTCGGTGTCGTCCACCAGATACCCAAGCGTCAGGTCAGGGTTTTCAATGGCTGCACCGTTCTCGTCAATGATCTTCATGGTTCAAAACCTCCTTTCTCAGGCCACGCGCCGCCAGATGTGCACATAGTAGGCGGCAGGCTGCACGGTGGCGCTGCGGCCGTAGATGGCATTAGACTTGGACGCATCCAGACTGAACTTATATACATCAGAAAAGTTACTGTATTCGCCCGTAGTTGCGATCTCGCTGCCGGCAGTGAATGCGCCAGATACCTTATGTTCACCCTTTTTTACATCCGCGACAAAAGAGCCTGTGATGTTCGGCAGTCCGGCCTCCACGGTGGTGCCCGCTGCGTGGCCGCTGCCAGCACCCATCAGCACCCGGTTCTGCGCAATCTCCTGCCATGTACCGCCAAACAAGGCGGCAGGGCTGGTAGTGCTGACTGTTTGAAAAATACTGCCCACGGGGTAGGCTGCCAAAGCGCTGTCCGCAGAAAGCGTTCCGTCCGCATCGACCGTCAGACCGCTGCCCACCTTCACGCCGCCCAGCGTGGTGGCGGTGGCAACGGGAAGCTTTATGTTTTTCAGCGCATTGCCAACAGCTTTTGCGTCAGCCGGAGCGCCCTCGACGCTTAGCGTCTTGTCGGTGCTTACGATGGCCGCAGCCCTGTCCGCTTCAGCTTTGGCAGAAGCGGCAGAACTTTCCGCGCTCTTTGCGTCTGCGGACGCTGACTGTGCGTTTTTGACTGCGCTGGTGGCGGCAGAATTTGCGCTAGATGCAGCCGAAACGGCTTCTTCTTTTGCGTTAATTGCTCCCGCAACGGTACTAAGTTCATTAAGAGTAGCCGCATTGATTGGCGTTCCTTCTTTTGTTGGTTCGTCATTTCGGATAAGAGTGACAATTTCGGATGTTCCATCCGACTTTACCATTGTCCATCGACCCGGATATTTCGCCACACGGTCTTCAAAAACCATATTGTCCATCTCCTGTCATGTATTCACCGGAAAACGTAACGTATGTTTTAGCAAGCGTTTCGATGTCAAACAAAATTTGCTCGATTTGATTCATCGTTGAAAAATCGAGTTTATTCATGCTTTCTGGCGTGTCTGCAATGCCAGATGGGCCAGAGCATTTAGCACGAATGGAGTTGATGTTGGAAAGCCAGCGTGTTGCATCGGAGACTTTCATATATCCATCGACTGTCCAATCAGTCCGAACAGAAACAGACGCGCCAACAATGGAGCCAAGCTCTTGAATGCCGGATTCTATGCGGTTAAAATCCGTATAGCTTAAAGCGCCCTTCATTCCGGCAAGCCATTCCGATTGTTCGGCTTTTGTCCACGTGCCTGTTCTTGCCTTTGCGGTAATTTCTTTCATGCGGTCAACATCTGATTGCGTGCGGTCTGTAATCCAACGAGCCATAAATTATTCTTCCTCAACTCTGTTTTGATACCCAATAGGCAAATTACTCGGAACGGTAAACATGTAATGATAGCACTTATAGTTTGCGTCCCCAGAACCGATACAATCATAAAAAAATAATTCTTCGTCATTAGAATTACCAAGATGTGCTTTGTCCCAATATCCTGAAACAACAATAGAACGATAATAGATACTTCCAACAGAAGGGCCCATGCCAAAATATTCAAGATGGGTAACGGGAGTTCTCGTCCACTGCTGATACGGGCTGTAAACGTCTCCGACCATAAAAAAAGGATTTCTCAGAAGTTCTTTTGCTGTAGGGAGCGGGCTTCCTTCTGCGTTGCATCCATAACCCCAAATTTCGTTAATACCACTACTGTTATCGGGAAATCCGTAGTATATTTCTTTTGCGGAAGGTAAAAATATACTGCGAGATAGAGTAGACACAGCAGAAGGTACGTACTCGTTAGAATCATTTTTTTTGAACGCGGGGGTATAATAAAAAGTAGTTTTTCCAATTTTTTTCTGCATAAAATCAGAAAAAGAATTTTTTATGTTTCCGTTTAATAAGGCATCAATACTGCTAGTCGAATACTCTGCAGGAGTTGTCATTTTACTATCCCACGCAGTGTTTTCTGTTTTCGCGTCTTTAAGAGCAAGAAGTGTTCTCCCTTTGCCATTTAATTCTGGCTCGTAATTATGTTTTGAGACAAGAAAAGCAGTATAAACGCCAGCGACGGAGATATAAACGGTATCGCCTTCTTTGAGGTTAGAAATCTCGTTCGCAATCGTAGTAGCGTTGCAAGAAGCAGAAAGGCTCGCAACTGTAGCTGTAATCGTTGCACTTCCGCTGTGTAAATACGTGACGTTGCAGACAGATACGCCGCGTTCGTTCTTGATGACATTCAGCTCAACGATACCGGCGGGGGATGCATTCCAAACAATAACAGGGGAATCGGCAGATGCAGGGGTAAGCGTTGCAGTGAGCGTAATCGTGTCGGAAGGGTGCAAGTAAATCTCAGAAGCATTGATTTGTAACGAATCAACATCTTCAATCATATACCCGGTAACGGAGCCCTTGAAACTACCATTAAAGGTATAAGAAACGTCAGTAATCAACAAGTTAGAAGAATATCCAAACTGATGATTGAGCTTGACAAAATCGAGAGCATCGTTGTGTGGACTTGCACGATAAGACAGGGTGGCTTTTCGACGGTTAGAAAGCACTTTATAGCTTTCAGTTAGAACATTTTTTGGCTGGGAGACAACGGAGGAAGAGATAAGCGCATTGTTTACACTTTGCGTAACGCCATCGCCAGTAGCACCATTCGGATACAATGACGAAGCTCCATTTAGAGAGTAAGAGATGTTTTTTAACTTATTAGAAAAAGTGATTTCCGGATACTGATAATCGTTGATTTCAGTGATTTCATAAATGTCGGACTTGTTTTCAGGAAGGTACGGAACCCGGTCAATCCGAATCTCACCGTTTCTTGTCTGATACAAAGCCATACCGGCTGCGTTAGCAGAAAGCTGTAGCACATCAGCGTTTTTATACGAAGAATTTTCGTTGCTAAAATCAGCTGTATAATCCTTCAAAGATTCATTGATGTAATAGCTGATACCGGAAACATCAAGAAGTTCCAAAGCGTCATAACACATTTCGTATAAAGTTCCGCTTTTCCTTCCGGTATATAGTGAATCGATTAAAAACACCAAAGCATCTCGAGCTTCAAAGGAAGCGGTAATGCCATTAGAAGGAATGTTCCAACTAGAAAGGTAAAACTTACCTCCGTTAATCCATTCAGTCTGTCCGTCCAAGTCCATGCCATACTTTACAAAAACAGCTTGGCGTTCATACAGATACTTATAGAGACCGTCTGGGTTGATAGGATTCCATTTTTGGTCGCTGTTATCAACGGAAAAAGAAATTGAATCCTTGGAAAGCTGGCCGGAAATTGGGTCTCGCTTTGATTTATGGGAATACGACAGAAGGTCTGTTTTGCTAAATTTCACACGTTGTCCAAATTCCACTTGCGAGATACGAGCTCTTCGGTTTGGAATACACCATTCAAGAATTTCAATAATAACCAAATCATAATTGGAAATCTCAAATTCAATTGAAGTTTCGGTGGAATCGTTGTTGTCAATTTGCTTTTCCAAAAGAAGAGCGGTTCCTTTGTAAGCGGAAACTTTAAATGATTTTGCCCATTCATTTAAAATTTCAGACCAAACGATTGTCAGACCCGGTATTTTTTCTTCGTGGCTTTTACTAAAAGAAAATGTGATGGTTGGATGATTGGAGCTTGATACGCATTCACCACTTACATAGCCGCATTCTTGATACGGTTCAGAATCCGGAACGATACCAAGACTTCCATCCAAAACCCAAAAATTAGTTTCAGCAGTCGCATAATTTTCGGAAACGGAAATGTCTAGATCAGTAATGGATGCCACGTTGCTAAACACGGTTTGCGAACCTGAACTTGCAATAGCGTCCGTTTGCGCCGCATCATCAGCTGCATGATAAGTAATCTGAATAAAAGTTTCGGGTACAAGCGTATTATTATATTGTGAGAGCCACTTATCGGACGGCTTTACAGACATATAAAATCACCACCTTTAGACCTCAACCAGGCTCAAAGAACAATCCGTCCAGCCCATCACATTTCCGGTGTTTGGACCCCTTCGCCACATTCCGGCCGTTCGGTCGGAAACATACATCTGGCGTGTGGAATAAGAAGCTGTTGCTTGATTGTAAAATCGTACCGTGCAATAAAAGTTTCTAGTGAATGGGCCGATAACGGAAGCCCATTGTTTTGCGGTAAGGTAGTTCCACTTGAGAGCCACTTTTGCAACATCGTGCCGAACCACAGAGCCAACAACCTTGCCTTGCACGTTTCGGCCAGAATCAACGATGGTTGAAGTTGTTGCGCTATAAGAAGAAGGCTCTGGCAAATCTACGCCGTTCACTGATACAAGAGCTTGCATAATTCACCGTTCCTTCCTTAATAGCTATACACTTCCGTCCCCATAATTTGCACGCCACGGTCAGCCTGCTGCTTTTCAACCGAAGCGGTAATCTGCTTTCCGTCAATGAACAGCCTGACTTCCTTGCCACCGGTAATTTCGTCACCATAGCGCTGGAAAATATCAAGAAACGCATTATAGCAGCCGTTGTAAACCGCGCCTTGCAGGTCGGAAGAGCTTGTTGACCCGGATGATGTATTGCTGTAGTATCCATTTGCAGAAGTGGTGGAACCTGTAGAAGCATCGTATTCAGGGGTTCCGACGTAAGAAGAATTGTCAGTTGAATATTTCCCACCGAGATTGCTCACAATACCCGCAATCGCAGCGCCTAAGGCAATTGCGGCCGCGCCCACAATAAGCGCTACAGGAATGCCGAAAACTGTAGACGAAAGCGCACCGGCAATAGAAGTAAGAAGGCCAACAAACGCAGAGCCAACACTTCCAATCAAGCCGCCCATTGCAGCAAAAATTTCAGGGAAAGAGCTTACAAGACCACCGAAAAGGCCTTGACTGATCGCAGTGCCAGTAGTGGCTAAAGGCACCTTCAATGCGCTAATTGATGCAGAAATCGTAGTTCCAAGATTAGAAACGCTCTTTACGATTTTTCCAAAATTGCTTGTGATGCCGCTCCAAATGACCTTGCCAACTTTTAACGCTTCGTTAAACAGGGTTTTAGATGCGTCCTTTAAAACGCCGGAAATATTGGAAATAAAGCTTTGTGCATATGCTTTTACCTGATTTCGGTTTTCCTCTCCCATCGCCTGCCAGATAATAGCAGCAGTAGTCGTACCAATTGTTTTTAGGTCGCCGTTTTGCACAGCATTCCAAAGATTTTGTACCGTGTTGAAGAAGTCATTCTGCAAGCCGGAATCAAGTTCCTGCCACTTACTGTCCAGACCGTTGAAGAAGCCATTAACAAAATTCGTTGCGGTGGTCGTGCCATAGTCAATCATTTCGTTGCCCTTCTGCTGAACAACGTTCGCCAGATTGGTCATAGCTTGTTCAACGTAAGGAAGTGCTGCAGTGATACCGTTTGCAAGGCCTTGATCGACATAAACGCCGATTTGGTGAAACACTTGCGAAGGAGAATGAATTTCAAGCGCATCTTTGAAGCCATTGACAAAACCATCAGTGAAGCTCTTAATACCATTTGTAACGGTACTCCATGCATCTTTTAGGCCGTTGATTAGGCCATCCCAGATGAATTTGCCAAGCTTTCTCAATTCGTCAGGAAGCTTTTTGAACTCACCGACAATAGACGAAATGATTTTTGGAACTTCAATAACAACGAAAGCTATCATGCGCTCCCGCCATTTAGAAATAACGTCAAGAGCTTTGAGAATTGCAGTCCAAATATTTCCCGGCAGTTCTTCAAAAAACTTAACAACAGACGAAACGATTTTTGGAACTTCGGTTGTTACAGTAACGACCATGTTTCCAACCCACTCCCCGATTTTGCCGACGGCAAATCCAAGGGCATAGCCGATTTTTTCAGGAAGAGAGCTGAACCACTCGCCAATGCTATTTATGACATCTCCAACCTTTCCGGGAAGAGAAGTCATAAAATCAATGGCCGCATTCCACTTGGTAACGATAATTTGCTTGATGGCTTCAATGCGCTGCTCAAAAACATTTTCGACATAATGCATTTTAATGTCGGCTTCTGCAGCAGCATCTGTTTTTTCACCGCTCTCTTTAGCGCCCCATTTGATACCAGCCCAGTGAAGAACAAGGCCAATACCGACACCAGCAGCGGCAACGGCTCCAGCAACAGGAAGGCTTGCGCCAACAAGCAATGCAACGCCAGCACCAGCAACACCGCCAAAAATTCCCATCAAAGCAGCAATGATGGTGTCAAGAACCGGAAATTCTTTCAGCTTTTCGCCAAGAGAGAATGTAATTCCCGCAAAGGTAATAAGACCTGCAAGACCGATAGAAAGCGTTGCGGCTGTACCAGTGGCTACCCCAAGATTGGTAAGTAGTGTGATACCAGTAATAGAGCCGAATGCCGTTGTTAAAGCAGCCTGAATCCATGTGCTTGCATCGCCAAGATTGGCTTCGCCGGTACCAAGCGCATAAGTAAGACCTGCAAGGCTTGCCACAAAAGCGATACCCATGCCAAGCGTAATGCCATCCGCGCCCATTGTGCGCCAAAGAACAAAAGAACCAAACGCAGCAGACACCACTTCACCTAAAAGCTCAAGAGGGTTTCCAGTAGAAGCGTAACCTTTGGCAAAGCTAAATACCAACGAAGCTTCAATAACAACAGTCGCAATTGAAAGAGCCAGCTTTTGCAAGTCAGTCATTTTGGAGATTGCGGTCGCAACATCTGTCAAAAAATCAACAATTTTCCACAATGCAAGCGCAGCAGTGACAGCGCCGATGATGGGGAGCATATCCTTGATTTTCTGCTTAATAGCATCGATCTGCTTTGCGAACTCTTCATTGTACTGCTTGAACATATCGTAGCCGGACAGGTCTACATCGCCCAAGATGTTTCCAGCAGATGCGCCGCTGCCAGAACCAGAACTTCCCTGTGTGGGGTCAATGATGTTCAGTTCATCAAAGCCCATCGTGTAGTCCTTGAGGGCTTTGGCGGCTTTCTTTGTCGAATCGGCCGTGTCATCCATTGCGTCACCGATGCCACCAACGCTGTCAGCGCTTTTAGTGAAATCAGTAAACACGACCTTCACACCCATCAGCTTTGCAACCCACTGGACAAATTCTCGGATAAGTTGGACGGCCGCAATCAGCGGGGGAAGAATAGATTTCATGGCAGGGTAGAGCAAGGAGCCAACAGACTTCGCCAGCATATCCAATTGCGCTTTCAGAATCTTAATCTGGTTCGCAGGGCTCTGGATGGTCTGTGCAAGGTTGCCCTGCACGTTGGCAGTCTGCTTCATAATGGCAATGTAACGCAAAACTGCCTTATCTGCCTGAGACAGGCTAGAAACCTGTTTGTTAAAGCCTAAAGCAAGAAGCTCCTGCTGCAACCGTGCCTGAGACAGATCAACGCCCAAACGGCGAATAGGCTCAATCTCGCCAGAGATTGCGGAGGACATTGCGGTAAAGGTTTCTGCAACGTCCTTGTTCCAATAGGAACCTTCGTCATAGGCAAGCTGGGTCAGATTCTTGGACAGAATATATGCTTTGTCGCTGGTCAGACCAAACGAAGTACCCAAGCTCTGGATGGTAGCCATGTAGGTCATTGCTTTGGTCGGATCAACGCCAAGCAAACCCTGCATCTTGCTAATGAGCGTATCGGCTTCACCGCTCAAATTGCCCATAGCATTATGAAACAGGTCTGTTGCTTCGTAAAAGTCATTGAACTTTGCAACAGCGTTGCCAAGATACTCAGCGATAGCTTTCAACGAAACTAGCTTTGCCATGTTCCGCATAAAGCCGTTCATCTGATTGGACAAGCTGAGATAGCTCTTGCGCTGCTTTTCGTTGGCAGCAGTCACACGGTTAGCCTGTGTAACCACCTTGCTTAACTGTGGAGGGAGCTTTGCAAAGGCGTTACCTACCTTGTCAAGCTGAGATGCAAGGGGAGTGAGCGAAATGGAGATGCTATCACAAGCAGTCTTGAACTTATTGAGCGTGTCTGCATCCAACTTATCATTGATAGATGGGATTTTAGCAATGGCGTTCATTGCACTGCCAACTGCTTTCAATCCAGAAGCATCAAGGTTCTGCAAGGGCTGTAATTCGCTTTTCAACGATTCCAGCTTTGCGCTTAAACCAGTAAAATCAATTCCAGAAACATCAATGTTTGACATCTTTTCGATGTTATTAAAAATAGAACCAATGCCTTTGGATGCAGACTTCAGCCCAGCGATAAAACCGGCTAGTTTATCAAGGCTATCGCAGACGGCAGAAACATTGCCCTTAGAACGAAGATTGGCGATAGCGTTAGCCAATTTATTGATGTTAAGCTCTGCGCCCTGCGATTCCGCAGAAATCTCTACGGATAAGCTCGTAATATCAACATCAGCCATCACTACCACCATCACTTTCCATCATAGAGAACATCATTCTCTTGATTCGCTCCTGCGCCTCAACTGCGCGTTGGTATTCATACTCGTCTTTCTCCTTTTGGGTAAGGGGAATCGGTCTGTCCATGTACTTGATAGGTTTAGACCCTTTCTTTCGGAACATATTGCCAACCGTAGAGGAAAGCGCAGATGCCATGTAAAAACCGTTTCTCCATGCTTCTGCATTGGCTCTGCGTTCTCGCAGCTCCTCTGCGTCACGGTATACCTTTGCCAGCCAGACATCGCCGTGCCAGAACTGGTCATAGGTCATGCCGATGGAGATGTAATAGGCTTCTACATCGTGGAACAGCTTGGAGAAGGAGAATGGCTCTTCCTCTCCGTCTGTTTCTTGAGATTGTGCGGTTACACAATCTCCCACGTTGCGTTTTTTGCGGTCTTGTCCTCAGTATCAGTTGCCAGCAGGGACTTGGAAGCGTCCATGAACATCTCAAGCAGAACGCCCATCAGGTCTTCCTTATCCTCGATGTGCTGGAACATCTCGTCCACGACCTTACGCTTGATGCCCTTGTTCCGTGCGATGAAAGCACCGTAGAACAAAGCGCGAGAGTTGGACAGCAGATTGGTCATCTGGGTATACTGACCAATCTGAAAGCCTGCACGTTCGGTAGCTTCCACGCTGTCACGGGTGAAGGTCAGCTCATAAGTGTTCTTGCCATCGGGGGAATGAAAGTTGATAACCTTTGCAGCCATAATAAATGCTCTCCTTTATAAATAGGGGCAGAACCAAATCCATTGTTCAGTTCTGCCCGGTTTGATTGATTCGATTTTTGCGGTTTAGCCGCCAGCAACAGTCAGGGTCTCGCTGAACTCAGGCTTCTTGGTGAAGATGCAGTTGATGGTCATTTCCACAACCTCGTCCACGCCAAAGCCGGACAGTCCAACCTGATGCATACCCTGCCAAGTGAAGCCGGAGCCGTCCTGCATCTTCAGGGCGTAGTACTTTACAGCGTTGCTCTCGGAAGTCTCATCGTAGCCAGCTTCCTTGACCTTCTTGTAGTCAGTCTTGTTGTAGTTGGCGGTAAAAGACTTGGTATCAGACTGGATAATGCCAAAGATGTTGACCTGCATGGGGTCAGACAGAGTGGTGGCATCCAGAAGGTTCGGCTCAGAGATCAGGTCGGGTACATCCTTGATGTCGCACAGCTTCGTCAGAGCGGTTGCGCTGTCGCCACAATATAGGGTGGTATTCAGACCGGAGATAGCAGTACTCATAGAATGTTTACCTCCTTAGTTTCGGTAAATCATTCCGTCCTCTCCGATTGTTGCCCCGTAGCTGCAATCAATCCGATAGACGGAATTGTTGTACAGCCCATTCAACGGGGCAAACGATTTGCGATAAAATTTAAGCGGTTCAAGAACAGAATCCACGATGTCAACAATGGAACGTGCTTCTGCAATGCGTCCCGTGTCTTTGTTAGAGTAGACCCGCACACGCAGGGAAACGGCAGCATACTTGCTGTGACCAGCAGAATCAATGTGTACAGGAAGATTGCTGTTTTCCTCTATCTGCACACACGGAAACTTTTTGACGTTGCTGTCATTGATTTCACCAGTAACGAAAATGCCGGGCACTTGCTTTCGCAGTTCCTTAGCAACAGCCGTGAAGATAGAATTGAAATAATCGATCAACTATTCCAAACCTCCCTCCACGTTGCTTCAACTTGAGAAGCCATTTCCTCAACAGCTCCCCACATAGCCATAGCTGCATCGTTGCCGCTGGTGTAATTCAACTGGCCTTTACCATCCACCTGTTTGACAGGCGTGCCAGCATTGCCGGATTCTCCGTAGTAGTACCATCTGCGGTTTGCGCCTTGCCCTTTGCCGTAGGAGCCATGCGCACCAACACCGGGCGGCAGCTCACCGCCATATCCATTGTGATGTATGCCGGTGCCAAACTCGATAAAGGCAACTGCTTTGCCCTCTGCAATGATGGTGCAGGTGCTTCCGTTCTGCTCAACACGGCAAGAGACATCGTTGTTACCGGCATATTCTGCATTGGCAAAGCGAACTTTCGCCACATCAAGCCCTTTGTCAGCCAACGCCTTTGCAAACTCCTGCGCCTTTTTATTCAGGGTGGCCTTGTACTCCTGTATCTGACGTTCCGCATCACGAAGTCCGGCATCGCTCAACCTCACTTTAATTTTCACTTGCAGCCACCTCTTTCAGCGCATACTTCGTGTCTGTAATATGCTCTGCGACCTTGACCACAATGTAATTGAAGGGCTTTGAAACGTCCGTCTGAAACCAGACGTGCGTGCCTTCATAAAGCGGTGTGTTGTGCTTTTTGCTGAACGAACTGACAACGTAGCTGTAATCCGTGAACGCGCCGAAAGGGTTTGCTTCCGCAGCGCCAGTAGGCGGGCTGACATTCAACATCAGCTTTGCGGGGTCACTCCACGATTCGTATGCGGATTCGCCAGTCTCATTTCCCCACTCGTCCACAACGGGCGTTTTTTTGCCGACCGGGTTTGAATACCACAACGGGCGTTTATCCAGCGGGCTTCCATTGAACATCAGCCGATAACACCTACTCTCGGAACCACTTCATTCATCAGGGACTGTGCCACATCGGAGCTTTCCCACACACGAGTAATGCCATTGTTGGTATAGCTCGTCTGTCCGTTTGCGCCGATGTGGTTGTACAGTTCCGCTGCAATGCGTATCTGCAACGACTGATACTGCATGGGCAACTCGTCCGGCCTGTTGCCGAAGGGGTAGCCCTGTGCAAATATCTTGTCTTTGGCGAAATCAAGCAGCAGGTCGAAGAGCGGGTAGTCCTCGTCCGTGATTTCACGGTCAAGTGCAGGGGCGATGTACTGCCCAAGCTTGACTGCCGCTTCGGAATACTGGTCTCCCATGCTACTTTCCTCCTTTCGCCTTAGTAAGCCTTGATGCAGTACACAGCGTCCATGCGCTCAAAGGACGGCAGGACAATTTCAGAAGCATAGACGTTGGCGTTGACCGGGTGAATGGTCAGCTCAGTAGTGATGGCAACGCCAGTGTTCACGATGGACACGGATGCACCAGACTGGCCGGACAGCAGGTCGGCTTCCTCAGGAGTAGTACCGTACCAAGTGCTGCCAAGAGCGCCGGACGGAGCAACCACCACCATGCCATCGGGCAGATACTTCTCGCTTGCACTGTACTGGTCTGCCTTAAACATCTTGTCATACAGATGGATGGTCAGCCCAGTTGCAGATTCGATAATCTGCCGTGCTTCGGCATCCAGCAGAACGGCGTTTGCCTTTGCGGTGACCGTCATAAACCGATTCTTCACCTCGTCCGCAGCGATCATGTTGCGGAAGGTGGCAGTGTTCATGTACACCTCGGTCACGACCTCGCCAACGCTTGCCAGAACAGCATCCTTTGCGGCGTTCAGGTCAGCAATGGGGGTGGCAGTGGTGACGTTCCACTTGGACTTTGCGACAGAGACTTCCTTGTAGTTGGTGGACTTCCAAGTGCCGTCCGGGTCGTAGTTGTAGGTGTAGTTCACACCGTTTGCCTTGATGGTGATGCCGGGAACGCCATTGGCGGGAGCCAGCAGCTGCCAGATCATACGCTCAGGTACGATGCGTGCGCCAGTGATAAGCTGTGCGGTATCATCGTACAGGCGGTTCATCACGTCACGGGCGTAGGGGTCGTTGCTGTCCAGAACACGCAGGATTTCCTGACGGTCTTTCTCGCCCAGATGGTAGCCCTCGCGGAAGAACGGCATCTCGGTCTCATCGAACTTGAAGCCCTCACGGGTGCGGAACGTAGCCTTTGCGTCAAATGCGCTGGGCATCAGGGACACGCCAACGCCCTTGTGGCCACGCAGCCACTTCAGGTCGAGACCGGCCTTCTTCTTTGCGGGGAACAGTGCGTCAGATGCAAAGGGCATCGCATTGGTGGGGTCATTCGTCCAATAGGCGGCAATCGCAGCCGGGGCAAAGACTTCCTTAAGATTCAGTGCCATGTTGTTTTACCTCCTATTAAGCGTTCACGCTGATGTTGTCACGGCAGAAGATGCCAGGAACGGCGGTCTTGAGAGCAGTGATCGCATCAGAATCATAGGTGAAGCCAGAGCTTGCAGCAGCTTTCTTGGTGTCGATAACGCCACGAATCAGCAGGGAAGCATTAGGGTTCTCTGCCGGGTCAACGTCATACAACAGAATGCCGTCTGCGGTGGCAGAGGTTGCTTTCTTGCCAGCTTTGGTCATGGGATAGCCAGCCTTAACCGCAGCAGTTTCGGTCACGGTAAAGGGGATGGCGGTGTAGTCATTGGAAGCAAGGATGGTATCGTTGATTCCATTGACCGTGTTTCGGGTAAACTTCATGTTTTCCTCCTTGTTAATGGAAAGCACTCATTGCGTCACTCGATGCCTTAGAAGCATTTGCGTTCTGCTGTGCAAGGCTCTTGGCAAACGCCACGCCCTCACTGTCAGAGCCGCCCTTGCCATCCGCACCCGGAGGTGTGGGCATATCCTTCAGCAGAGAAGCCTTGTATGCGGTGTCGTGGGCGGTCATAAACTCCGACTGGAACTTAAACACCTTGTCCATGTCACCGTCAGCCAGTGCAGATGCAGCCTTGTTGGCAAGTTCAGCGTCATAACCCTGTGCAACGAACTTTTCACGGTAGGATGCAAGGGTCTTTTCCTTGACGAGGTTCTCCTTGTCGGCAGTCAGGGCTTCAATCTGCTTCTGCATTTCTGCAAGCTTGTCAGCCTGTTCCTGTGCAGCATTTTCGTCATCGGTACGCTTTGCTTTGAGCTGCTTCTTGTACTCAGCAGCTTCGCCGTTGGCTTTCGTCACGGCGTTGCGTAGCTTCTCAACCTCTGCGTTAGGGTCTGCAACCTTTTCAAGCGCAGAAATGATTTCATCGGCGGTCATGCCCTCTTTGTAGGCATCACCAAGCAACACATTGAGTTTCATATCGTTAATTTCCTCCTGCGTTTTTTTACCGTTGCTTCCCTGCAACGCTGCGAAATTTGTATCCCGGCTTCCCTGCCGGAATATGCAAAGGGCTATTCGCCCTCTGTTTCTTTATTGATACTGTCAGACTGTTCGTCCGATGTTTTGTTGGCTTCAACAACTTGTTCAGGCTGTTGTTCCTGCGGTTTCGGAGCTTTCCCGTCATCGCCCAGCTTGCCAGCGGCAATCAGGAAGGGCTTGCTCATTTCATAAGCAGCCTGTGGGTCGGGGAACAGACCGGGCGTAGTGAACGCCAGCTGCGGGTCAATCGGTTGCTGAATCATCTGTGCGAAAATCTGAACCTTGCTCTGCTGGTTATCGTACTGGCGGCGTGGCAGTTTGATGTTGATGTCACTTGCCATCAGCTTAGAACCAGCCGTGTCACGCAAGATTTTCAGCATCACAGACAGGCTTTGGCGTTCCGAGAACTTGAACATATTCTCGTACTGCTGCGCCCTTGCTTCGGTGTGATTCCAGCCGTTGCGGACGATAACTGCACCCACGTTGTCGGACGTTGCGTTCTCGCTGCCAGTGGCACTAGGCATGGCAGTTAGGCTGCGGTACACGTTCAACATGGAATCAAGCAGGGTCTGGCTCTGCTGTTGGTCAAGCTCGTTCGCAATCTGCGAGACTGAAGCGGGCAGACCAGCGGTGGATTTCAGGCACATTGCGCCCAATTCCTTCACCTTGTTCAACGCATCCTCGTCAACAAGGCAGTTGGTAAACACCATGATGGACTGGATGAACTGCGCCACACCATCAAGGCGGTTGCTTTCAAGATCATTGATGGCATCCAGCACAGGGATAGCCGGTTCAAACAGCCCCATCCGCTCCGGGTTCAGCTTGTATTCGACCATCGGCAGCATTCCGAGGGAGTGATTTTCAGACTTTGTAACCTTGCCGTTGTCGATTTCAAAATACTGGTTTGGCGTATACACGCAAATCAAGTCGTTTAGGTCATTCTGATAATTGCGTGGGATGTGTAGCACATTAGCAATGGGCTTGTGACCGATGCCGGAATTGTAAATCACATACGCCATGTCCGGGTCGGGAACGTCCACCAATAGGGGCGTTTCGTCCGGGTAGTTGCCGTTGTACCCCCTGTCAGGAAGAACAATGCGGTATCCCTGTCCACACTCTAACATCCACTGCCAGAGCCGCCGATCAAGCGCATCCTTGCCCTCGTACTGCAAGGCGTTGGACAGACGAGCGATTTCCTCACCGTCACCAGTTGCCGTTTCAGACCGCACATAAGAGCAAGGAGTGCCGCTCATGTAGCCCGTGTAGAAGCCCACGCACTCGTTGGCATGATTCTCTACAATACGGTTGGTGATTTCAGCGTGGTACTCTTTCGTGCGATGGAGGACAGGCTGACTACCCAAGTAGTAGTTGTGCAAAAAGCGAATCTCGTTCTTGTTCAGCAGATGAATAGGCTCTGCCTTGCCCATGACCACTTTCAGCACGTTTGCCCGATTGATTTCCGTTTCCGGTGTTTCAATCGGTCTACGTCCGGTCAGCGGCTTATTCAAAAAGCCGTCAACGATCATCTGATATTCAGCCATGCGTTCCTCCTTTCCGGCAAAATAAAAAGCGCAGCAAGACAAACCCGTTGAGGTCTATCTCACTGCGCCAAAACTGCGCTTCAAAAGCTATTTACTTTTCAGGTGGATGGATGATTTTTACCCATCCTTCTCTTGTGTCTCCTTCGATAACGCCCTTGCATCTGTCGCACTTGAAATGGTATCGTCCGTCCACTTCGCCAAGATATCGGTTGCAGCGGACGTTCTTATAGATTGGGTTCTGCCGGATACAAGGGCAACAGATTCTAACTAGCATGAGCGCTCCTTTCGTTGAATTTCTGGAAACAGGCTGTTGAGCACAGACCTGTCAGAAGCTACTGGGAAACTGTTCGCACTTCCAGCCGTGCTATTCTCCGCCCAGAGAAAGCCATTGCAGCCTTTACATTCAGTTGTCGGACAGACGTAAACGGGTAAGCTGCAATTTTGGTGCTGCATAATGGATTTGAACCAATGTATGTCCGGTTATGAGCCGGATGCTCTAGCCTGACTGAGCTAATGCAACATAGAAACCCGGCTTGATTGGTTAACCGCTGCTCTTTGCAATGTCATGCCTAAACATCACATTGAGAGCCGGGATTAGCGGTGGAGGTTTTGGAGAATAAATCCATGCAAAGCTAGGTGGTTGGTTGTGCTGCGTAACGGAATCGAACCGTTGCTTGCCAGCCGTGGGGGAGACAGGCTGGCATTCCCCTTACAATTGGAAACGCAACATATAAAGCCCGGTGAAGGCGAAAGAGTGAAAAAACCTCCACCGGTGAAAGGAGGAATATGCTTGTTGACACGCACGCGAGTAAAATGACAAAACCCCGCGTGCAAGCTATTCCTTTAAGGGAAGCTGCAAAACTTCCTGTGTACATTATAAGCCTTGTCAAGTGGTGAAATCAAATAAATAGACCTAGCGAACACAATATATTGTGTTTTTAATCAAAAAGGCCTCTTGACAGGCTCAATTTTACTGATTCCGTTATACAATTCATCGGCAAGCTGTGCCAGACTGTCCGGTGCATCATCGTGCGGAACTTTGCCAAGCTGCGTGAACATCGTCACCTGTTCCATGAACGCTTTGTACTCTTTCGACTGGTGTTTTTCGTCAAGGAAATAAAACCGTTTGATGTCCGGTGCATACTGAATGATTCTGGACAGCTTGCTTTGACCACTTGGAGCACGCTGGCTGCGGACAGAGCAGTGATAACCCTGCTGCCGGAGCTGGCTGTCTACCACATCACAATATTCATCACCGCCGTTGTTTGCTTCGCCGCGCACCACGTTGATTTTGTGCTGGATGATTTTGCCCACGACTTCCGGTCTGGTCACGGTTTTGTCGCCATTATTAAACACAAGGTCTGGGATGAACACAGCATCACCGTACACATAGGCAATAGGACAGGCGGTGAAGTCGCCGCCGCCCCATGCAATGTCCATGACCATGAGCTTGCGATCAGGCTCTCCGTCAGGCAGAACGCCGTTGAAATACCGCAGTTCATCGGCAGGGAATAGCAGACCTTCACGCACATAGGGCTTGCCCATGTACTTTGCCCACCATGTTGCATCGTCAATGCTGGCTTTCATATCGGCATAGTAAGCATCGTCAAATCCAACGCCATAGTCATAATTGAAATTGCTGTGTCCGTTCTCGTCCACCGCAGGAATCACCCGGAATCGGTACTTCGGGTTGTCTGCATACTGGTTCTGGATGCGTCCCAGAGGGTCAAGCACGTTCCAGCGTGTACCGACCATCAGTTCCAATGCGCCCTGCTTTTTACGGTCTTTCAACTGGTTCAAATAGGCATCGTACTTGTTGTTCAGACGCTCAACGTTCAGGCTTTCCTCCAAGTCTTCAATCAAGTCATCGCTATACAGAACACCACCCTCGCCGATTTCAACCGCACCAGTCAGCGTACCACCGATTGAGCGGCAAGTCAGGGTGGGGAAGCGCTTCTTTCGGTTCAAATCAACGCTTTCGTCCTTTGCGCTTTTGTCCACAAGCTGAACATCAGGGAAGATTTTGCCCCAGTTGTAGGTCACAGGATCGGTGATGATGGACAGCACTTCACCGTAAAAGCCATTGGTCAGCTTGTCAGAGTGCCCGCTCATAACCGATGCAACGTCAGGGCGGTTGCCCATCAGCCATGTTATAAAAAAGATGCACAAGGTGCTGTTATGGGTAGGAATTAGATGCTTTCCAGCGCAGTACACACCACCTTCGACCTGAATGCAGTTGCCCTGCTTTGGCTCGATTCGCTCAAACCCGCAGAATGCCACACGGCGAGGTTTGGAGAACTCTTTTAACTGCTTGCGAGGAACAACACAAGGAATGGGGCAGGTAGGATTAAAAGAGATGGAATAGACTGTCAGATTGCCTTTAATACCACTAGACGATACACGAGGTGGATATTCAACCACGCTGCATCTCCACCCAAAGGTAGAAACCAGCGTGACAAAATCATCTCTCATTTGCGGCTCTGTGGTAGAAAAAGCGTACCGATGCTCTTTTGCCCGTAACGTACCGTCTGTATCGAGCAAACCGGCAAGCAATTCCATACGCTGTGCGATGCTGGCTGTGAAGTATTCTTCTGGGATGTGCTTCACGCAGCGGCGATAGCTATGGCACATATCGCCTTTTTGAAGTGCCTGTCGTAAGCCAGAGAATCCGTAATACTCAACGCCAGTGCCTTTATGAACAGTGTGCCAGCTAATAGGGTATCCATCATTAATGACACGCTCAACAATCACCCGATCACAAGGCGGCTCACAAATATCCGGGTGCTGATTGCGACCATCACCAAGCCATGCGCCCAATGTGTACGGCTCAACAGGCAGTTTCTTATATTCTCCCTCGACAAAATTTTTGAACGGAACCTGATAACAGAATCTTATGCCATCTTTTGTATCGGTAACATAATCCTCCATCATCCGCTTGGTTTCGACCACATCAAATCCGTTCTTATGGCGGTTAAAGACCGGCCACTCGTGGTTTTCGTGGCAGTCAATGTATGTGCCGTCAGAAAAATGGCAACGCATATCAAGCTGGCACTTAGGCGAAACGGCCAGAACCTTTACAAACTGACCTTTCGGGCTGATGACTTCATCGCCAACCTGTAAATCGCCGTGATTCTTCCAGCCGTTTCGTGTAAGAATCGGCGTGTCATCGCTCAAAGCTTTGCCAACGCGAGCGGGTAGACTAACTCCTAAGAAGTCAATCCGCTTATAAAACAAGTCCTCAAGGTCATCTGCCAGCACTTTCAGAACCCTGCGCCTCGGCTGGTAGAATTTCTTCTCCGGCGCACGATTCCATTCAAGGTAGATGCAATAGCTGTCGAACACATCTTTTGCTTCAAACAGGTACGTCCGGCCGATAATGTCATAGACCTTCGCCACGTCCTCGCCTGTTTTCATCTTACCCATCATGGCTGCGCAGACGGAACGCAGTTCGCCAGAGTATTTGTAGGCATCGAACCGCTTGTCTTGCGGCAGAGCATCTCTCAGGTTCACCACCGCCTGAAACCAGTCCTCGTAGACCTGCGCTTCTGTCGGATTCTGCTTTGCATATGCTTTGATGCTGTCAATGATGGCGATACACTGTTTTGACTGCATAAAAAAATAGGCACCCCCTACCTGAAAATGTAAAGAGTGCCTACAACTGCACAAAAATCAAATATTCGGTTTTATTCTAGGTTGCGAACAATGTCAACTGAAAACGCCAGCTAGCACAATGCTAATCGCCCCTGCGACAACGCTTGTCAGAACGCCGCAAGCAAAGCCTATTGCACGTTCTTTCCACTGTTCAATCTTTTCCAGCTTGTGGATTTTCTTATAGTTCCTAGCACGTTCCAACAGCCAGAACGCCGTGTGCTGCGTATCGCCCCAGCGTATCAATCCATCGTTGGCAAGAGATTCAAGAACGAACTGTGCCGTGAAATCCAGCTTGTCTTGCAGGGCTTTTACGGAATAGAATCCATTCGGAAGGTCTGGCTCATAGGTGTTCAGCGTGTCGATCAGATGCTTCATGTTGTCACTGAGTATCACAAAACGCACCTCGCAACCACAACTACGATAAAGAACCCGGTAAGCAATCCAACGACTGCCCCTGCAAGCCAGTCATACGAGTTTCTGTTGTTCCACTTATCCATAGGCTCTTACTCCTTTCACCTGTTCTGTTCAGCAATCCGATACCATGTCTGGCGGGTCACGCCAAGCTGTTTGGCAGCGTCCGTGACCGTCAAAAGATTTTGCGAAACCTTTTCGTAAAGTTCCTTATACAAAGAAAAATTATAAGATGTGGGTTTTCTACCCTTATATTTTCCAGCGGCTTTCGCCTTTGCGATTCCATCAAGAAATCTTCTCTTATATTCGGTTTTATCTTCTTCTGCGTCAATAATCGGGTAACCCTTTTCCTTCAGCTTATATTTTGTCGAAATCTCCATTGCTCTTGCAACATCTCTAGGCAATTCATCAGAGATTTTGAGAGTGACGCATTCGTACTTATCTAAAAACTGTTTGAACGCCTCGCTCCTCTTGTTAATGTCTTTGTATCTTCCTTTTCTGCCCATGCCAACATAAAATGGCGTGAGTTCTTTGCGTTCAATGAAAAACCAGATATACACGCAATAATGCTTTTCATCTTCTGACAAATTTTCCATTTGCTTTTCAAAGTCCATATTTTTTCCTTTGTTATTGCGGACTTCCCGAAGAAATGATATAATGCTTCTGCTACCATTTCTTTCTGTTTTGAGAATGGTGGTGGTCACTTTGGCGGTAGTTCTGTGGTGGGGCTACCGCCTTTTCTATTAAAAACTGCAATCGCAATTTTTACAAAATAGGTTCCTGCTTTCCTTTTACCCATTCATCACTTTTACCGTAACGGTAATAGCCCTCATAGGTCTTTCTGTTTCCAAGAATGGATTGAATTGTGCTAGAGGTAAACGGCTTTCCGTTTCTTCCGCAGTAGCCTTCTTCATTCAATCTGTCTGCTACGCCACGAATTGTATTGCCAGCATCACGCAATTCAAAAGCACGCCGAACGATTATTGCTTCATCTTCTTTAATTGAAAGTTCACCGTCCTTAACTTCGTATCCCATCGGAGCCTTTCCACCGCTATAGCCGCCGCTTGCAGCCTTAATGGCTCTGCCGCTAGAAGTCCTTTTCGTGATGTTCTCACGCTCCATTTGAGCACAGCAAAGGGTAAACGCTTCAAGCATTGTAGAAAAAACTCCCATTTTCCCAAAATCTTCCGCAACGCTAATAAGAGAAATCTCTTTTTTGAGCAGAAGCATCTTGTAATAATAATAAACGTTGATGTCTCTTGCAACTCGATCGCTTTTTGCAACAACAACCGCTTCATACGGAGGATTAGAAACATCGCCATACACGATACTGTCAAATCCCGGCCTTTCCTTTGCACCGGATTCACCAGCATCAGTAAACCACTTGATGATATTCATATCATTCTTGCGGCAGTATTCTTCGATTTGCTCTTTCTGGGCTTCCATTCCGAATTTATCTTCGCCACATTGCCCATCTGTGGAAACTCTGACATACGCAGCCACATTTTTCATTTTTACCAGCTCTCTTTCTTGACCCCATTATACATCATGTACGTTTAATCGTCAAGAGAAAGTTTGCGTATTTTTGAATTTTTACTATCAATAGGGTGGTCAAACGGCTGTAAACTTTTTCGTTGCTTTACAAACTGTATACTTGAATAGTAGCCTTACGAATTATCGAAAAATATCTTTTGAGTTACTATCACTAGGGTAAACTAATCCGTTTACGGGAGCACTATCAAATAACGTAAATTTACGTTATAATGAGTAAAAATCAGAAATATCTGATGCAGATTATACAAATTGGGCTGTTGACAACTATATACCAAGCGTCTATAATCTAAAACAGCAGAACACACGATGAATCAGCCAGCAATGGTAGATTTATCCTTTGTGGCATAAAAAATAGGCCATCAGCACGACCGACCAAAGTAGCACTGACGACCTATTCCACCACAAAACAGAAGCTGCGCAATCAAGGGCGCAGTCTCGGTTTCTGTCAATTATTATAGCAGAAGCTGTCTACTTCTGCAATAGAAAGGAGCAAAAAAACATGAACTTTCCCACGACAACCGAAGAATTTCTGAAAACCCTCTCACACGGCAAAGAACCGACCAGCGAGGACATGGAGTACGCAGAAGCGCTGGGTAAGCTGTCCGAACTGAACTACCGGGCAGGGTACGAAGCGGGAGTAGCCAATAAGAACGGCAAAATCTGATGTCAGCACTAGTGAACACAATATCTAGTGTATTTTTGATTGACATTCAGATATTTTGCAGTTACACTTATTGCACAGCAAAACGAAAGGGGGTGAATATGTATGAGTAGTCCTTACGCAGAGCGTTACGGTCACACCGTTACCATCAGCGTGACGGAGCGGCAGTTTGCAAGCTTGCAGGAATACTGCATCAAGAACCGGGTCTCAATCTCCGCTGCGTTCCGTGAAGCGTTCTTTACGCTACATCCGATGGATTCCACCGATGAAAACGAAAAATGATACGCTCGCTAAAGTTACCAGCCACAGCGAACGTATCATCAAAACCACTGGAACAAGCTGTTCCAGCTTTATTATAGCAGGAATTGGCTTGTTCCGCAAGAACCATAGGAGTTTTTATGGAACAAAAAGTTAAATATGCTATCAATCTTATCAGCGAAAACGGGCAGGCTGTCGTTTCAAGCCGTGAAGTGGCAGAGAACTTTGGAAAAGAACATCGGAACGTCATGCGAGATGTAGAAAACATCATGTCACAGGGTGTGCTCAAAAATGAGCAGACCCCCATGTTCTACAAAACCGAGTACACCCACGAGCAGAACGGTCAGACATATCCCATGTATCTGATGAACCGTGACGGCTTCACCCTGCTGGCTATGGGCTTCACCGGCAAAGAAGCCCTTGAATGGAAACTCAAGTACATTGACGCTTTCAATCAGATGGAGCAGAAGCTTACCAACCCGGAGCCTGAATCGACAGAGATGCTGTTGAGCCGTGCTCTGATTGCTGCCAACAGTGTTATCGACACGGAGCGCAAGAAAGTAAAGGCTCTGGAAGCGGAAAACGCCAAGATGAAGCCGGATTCTGACTACGCAAAGGCGATGCTGCTTTCCGATGAAAGCCTGACTACAACGCAGATTGCCATGAACTACGGCATGAGCGCACGAAAGCTGAACCAGATTCTTAGAGGGCTTGGCATCCAACATACTGTGAACAAACAGTGGATTCCTTATCAGAAGTATCTTGGCAACGGATACGTTGTTGGGCATCCGATCGAGCTGCCGAACGGAAAAACGAAAGAGGTTACCCGCTGGACAAGAGCTGGTCAGAAGTTCATTTACAGCAAGCTCAAAGAAGCGGGCTATCTGCCTGTTGGCGAGCAAATCAGAATGGAGACGTGCTGATGGACTGCTCGGAAGAAATGTTTCGGCTACAAGCTGAGAATGAAGAGCACAAAGCCGTTTTAGAAAAAAGCCATGAAATCCTTAATCAGGCATTAGAAATCATCATGCCAGAGGATAAGCGGTCAAGAGAAGTTGTAAGTGCAGCGCTAGCAACGTCCGTACAACATTTTTGCGAGGACAGCTATTCAATGGGATACAATGATTGTTTGCTCGACATTCTCAGGGAAAAGGAAGAAGTCAGCGCTCCTATCATGTTTCCAACACTTAAATCGTAAATAGCCCATAAGAAAAGCCAGTGGTTAGAGAACATCTAGCCGCTGGCTTTTTGTGTTATAGGTCAATCCTGCAAAGCAATGACTTCGTAGGAACTATATCCAACAAAACCGGACGATGGGTAAAGTTCAAATGTTGTCGTTTGCCCAGACGGAAGTGCATCGGTTATGTATGTGTAATCGCCACCCACAGGAACTTCGTTTCCTTCGGTGTCTTTCATTTTATAAATGACGATAACTTTTATCCAGTTGCTCGTGAACTGGCTATTGTTTGTAATTTGACCTGTGTAACGCAGATCGTACCCAGAGCCACGTTTAGAAACATTGGTAACGGAAAGCTCACCAGCACGAATAACCTGATTGGATGCGCTCGCTTTATGGAAATTCCACTCATCCGCACTAATGGTGTATTCCATTCTGGCCGGAGCAATGCCTTCAGAATCAAACGACACATATCCAGCGTACCAATAAGAGTCTCCCTCTGCAATCCAGTCAAGGGTTTGTTCATCGGTTTTTAATACTGAACCGTCAGAACCGAAAACAGAGGCCTTTAGAGATACAAAATCAACGGCGTAATCGGGGTACGTATTCTCAACCAGTACAGCGTAGTAGACATAGTATCTCGTTTTTCCGTATTCGTACTTGGTTTCAAGGTGACTATGAGATTCCTTAATTTTAACAGTTCCTTCTTCGTTAGTTTCTTCTAGTTGAGCAGGGGATGCAATCTCATCCGGCTTTTCGACAGCTATCGCACATAAAGGCGACATTAAAACTACGACCGCTATCAGAGCCGCCGCAATGATCCTCTTTCTCATTTTTGATTCTTCCTTTCTTTGGCGTATAGCCTTTAGCTGATTATAGCACAATCTAGGTTCCGAAAGGGGCCTTTTTGTATTTTTCGGAATTTTTGGCGACTTGCACAATCGGATGGGTTTCGTTTTGTGAAGGTGGGGTGGGTGTTGGCAAGGGGAACCCCGAAAACGGCCTTTTTCTTTGAAAAATTTTATCGCGGGCATGACCTGCCCCACCCCCCGGCGTTCCCTGTATACCCCGCCGGTGGCCCCCACCCCATCCAGCGCACCCGGACGGCCTGCACATCACAGGTAGCGGCGTGGGGGCTGGAGGGCGCGGAGCGTACAACGCCTGTATGTTGCACACGCAACGTTTTTATGCGCTTGTACGTTTAATCTTGAATATACTATTGACTTGTACGTTTAATCATGTATAATAGTAAATGTACAGAGGATGTACACCACCACACCACCACAAAACAGGAGGACAAAACCATGAAACAGACCATCGACTATACCGCACTCACGAAAACAATCCGCGCCGAACTCAACGCCCGCCACGATCGCAGCGCATGGGATAAGGCCGTCACGTTGTACGCTCTCGACCTGCTGGAAGATATTCAGTGGAGCGCCAACGACGCGGAGCGCCTGCCTCTTGACGGCGAAGAGCTTGAACGGTGGGCGCTCAACGATGCAAGCTGCTGGGAGCAGTACAGCAACGGCGGCTGCTCCCTGTGCTATAACGCAGACATTGCCGCCCGTGTCTGCACCCCGTCCGAACTCAAGCGCAAACACGGCGGAACATATGAGCCCAACAGCTTCGAAACGTGGCTTGACGTGCAAGCCCGCGCACTGTACCAGGCTTGCAACCGTATCCGCACCATCTGCCGCGCCAGCGGCCTGTATTGCAAGGGGGTGCAGTAATATGCTGGCACTTGATGCAACCCAGTGGGCGGCCCTCTGGTATGTGGGCGGTATGATTTCCGGTTTTCTCCTCTGTCTGGTCTGGCTCAACAATCGGGCGGAGCAGTAAGGAGGTAAGACAATGACAAAAGCATTTCGTGCAAAGCTGCTTAAAGCTGGCGCATTAGATACTGCAAAATATCGGTATGCTGTATATCACGGCCACGCCTACGACGTTATTAAGCGAATTAAAAAAACTGAAATCCGTTCTTGGAACGCCGAAAATGACGAATATTGGGAATCTGTAGAATACATTTGCTATTAAATGAGGTGTAAAAAATGACTGATTTTGAACAGAAAGTGAACGAATACAGGGAGAATAAACGCTTGATGGAAGAGCTTGAATCCATCAACGATGCAATCAAGGCCGATATAATTGCAATGATGCACGGCGCTCCTGAAATGGTACAGGGTACTGCAAAGGCCATTTATAAGGACGTGCAGACCGTCCGACTTGATAGCAAGCTTTTACAGGCAGCGCACCCGGATATTTATGCTGAATGTAGCAAGCGCACCACATACAAACGGTTTAGCGTTGTATAAGGGGGTGCGACAAGTGATATTTTCCGGCGTCCTGTTTATTTTTTGGTTTTTTAGTGCCTTGTTTAAGGCATCTAAGTAAGGAGGTTTTACGTTATGACTACCAGCAATAAGGGCTTTGATATTATGACCGGACTATATACCACCCGCTACTATGCACGCAAGGCTTGCCCCGGTGACTGTGTTGTTGTCAAGGTTGACGGCGGCTATATGATTATGACCGCCTCCAATTATAACATTTGGCGCTGTCAACGCTGACCTTCTTCCCATTCCCACCCCGCCCACGCTGGCGGGGCTTTTCTTTTGCCTTGCATCCGCTGAGGGTGCAGGGCTTTTATTTTGTCCTGCTACAATACAGCCACGCACAGACGTCTACAGCGCGTTTTGTGCCGTCTATGCAAACTATACCGCCCACGCAGCAAAACAGCGCACAGGGCTTTGCAGGCGCTTTTCCTGTGATTTGCCCCGTTCTACCGCTGCAAATACCAGACCGACACAAGCGGCTATAATACCACCTGCCCCGCGCTGGAATGCACACACAGCGCCCGGACGGCCTGCACCGATACCAGATACCACAACCACGCCGGACGCTGTACAGCTCAGCACAGACCGCCTATTATAATAAGGTATATAAGAGGGTGCAACATATCGCAGACCATGCCAGCCCGGCTGGGTCAGCTCCTACCGTCTGCGGATCGCTGGCAAGTGCTGCACCCGGTGCACCTGCTGAGGGGTCAGCCCGGCGGCTTGCAATCTGGCACCGGTCAGCGGTCAGGGCGCACCGGGTCAGCCCGGCGCCCTCTACCCGGCGGGGCAGTTCAGCAGCAGGGGCGTGGCGGGCGGCGCGGAACCATTGGCGGCTCTCGCCGCAACTCTTTTCGGGCTTTCGCCCGATAGCTAATAGAGGTCAGCAATAGTCGTAGCCAATAGTCGTAGTTTTCCCTGACAAATAGTCGTGGAATAGTCGTAAAGTCGTCAGATGACTAGCTTTTGAAAGTCCTATATATCGTATAGTAACGTACTGTCCGCTGATAGTCGTAGAGTAATAGTCGTAGCGTTTTCTTGCGAACCATCGTCAAATAATCGTGTATTTTTTGCGTGAAATAGTCGTTCGCCTTTTAGGAAAAAAGAGGTGCGATAGTCGCTAAGTCGTCCGACCACCCCAAAAATCACCTCTCGTTCCAATTTCGCATAATATATTCCTCCGCTAGTTATATCTATTTCGTATAATAACCGTACTTATTATAGTATACAGATATAGTTACTCCCAATAATCACGGATTATTTCGTATAATAACTCGTACCATCCGATTCTGTCTGTTCCTGCTTGATTTAATTCCCAGTAACGCACTATGGCATCTCGTTCAATCCATAGTATTCTGCTAGGAATAGTTAATGCAACATTTCTACATATTCAACTGACTACAAAACGAAGTCAATTCTCCATGTGAAATAGTCGTAGACCATCCACCAGTCAGAACCTCACGCCAGTTTTCGCCTATGGTCTGCTCTGCTGGCTAACGGTGTAGCTTTAGAGATAGAATAGAGGGTTGTAGGGGGAAAGAACCAGCTTGCAATTTCGCATAACTGTTATTTATTCATTTTTGAACTATTGTAGCACACCCGGCTCCGTCAACGCGCGCGCTTGCGCATATAACGCCCGCGGACGCGCTAAACACACGGGGAGGGAAAGGGGGAGCACGGAAGATGTTAGGGGGATTATAGGGGGTAATAGGGGTTGTAGCTGTCTCTTATACACATCTCCGAGCCCACGAGACGGACTCCTAT
>ENA-OXOB01000088-OXOB01000088.1-human-gut-metagenome-genome-assembly--contig:-NODE-88-length-33755-cov-6.63917_pt1 | contig 33755 bp, 29 predicted proteins | sample MGYA00249744_ERZ652497 | MGnify/ENA primary metagenome ERZ652497 (study PRJEB26925, sample SAMN05826889) | human gut metagenome | biome: ENVO:2100002; feature: ENVO:00000062; material: ENVO:00002003...
AACGAATGTCGGGCAACGTTTATCATGACTTTTTTGATGTTTGCATGAACTTCCGGAGATGTGCGGTTTTTTCCATAAGAATGGATTCTGCAAGGCCATGAGCAAGCAGTAATGCTTTCGGAAAGAGGAGAAGCAATATGATATCGCCTGATGGGATTGGTGATTTGGAGTCCGCTGCCGAGGAAGAAAAGCGTTATTGCCAGTCGGAGCTTGAGAAGCTTGATGAGAGGCGAAGGCAGGTGCTCATTGATCTGGGGGCCGCCGTTGCCGAACACGAAAAGGGCAACCCCGCATTCTGGGCCGATTATCCGGCTGAGAGCAAAGCGCTTTCCGACATCGAGGATCAATTGGATGTGCTTGAAGCGCGGATCGCAGATGCGGACAAGGCGATCGAGCAGGAGAACAACCGGAAGGAAAGCGATCAGATAAAGAACTCTCCTTGGACGAAGCTCTGCTCCTGCGGGGCCGTATGCCCGGCGCTGGCGAAATTCTGTCCGAGCTGCGGTTCGCGATTCTCCGCGGAGGACGATTTCATTCTAGGTATTGCTCCATCGGTGGTGCTCGCAGCCAAGTGCCCTAATTGCAGGAAAATATATTCCGACGAATTCAGGTTCTGTGAAATATGCGGAGTCGAGTTGGAGAAAGTGGCTGTGGATTCGGCGAAGATCGGCACCTATGACGAAGAACTTCCTTCACAGCAACAAGAAGAACTTCCTTCACGGCAGCAGGACTCTCTCCAAGAAACCGCAGCCGGGGAGAAGGTCTTCTGCCCTCAATGCGGCACGCCTAATAAAGCCCGAGCGAAGTTCTGCGGCAATTGCGGAACACTGCTGAAGTAACAGGGGGATGCTGGTGGCTGATAGGTATTGCAAGGTCTGCCATGAGCCCATCGATGGCTCGCCTCTGTACTGCACGTCTTGCGGGGCTTCTCTCAGGGAGCAGAACGGCGGTTCTAACGGCAGTTCTATGAAGTCGTCGCAGGATAGTCCTACGAGGAAACATACGAAGATCAAAATAGCCATCGGCGTCATAGCCGTGATCGCGCTTGCGTGCGGTGGGGCATTCTATTGCGCATACGACTCCGGAATGCTGGCATCGACGGGTACCGGGTGGAGCAAGAGCTCTGACTCTGCGAAGAAGTCATCGGACTCGTCGCGTAAAGCGACGGATGAATCGACGGAGAAGCGGAAATCCGACACAACGGATGATGCGAATGATACGGACCGCAAAGTGACGTATGACTTTGATTCGGAGTCTTCCGAAGTCGAATTTGTCTACCACAATAACGAAAAAGACACGGATCTTGACGAATCATGGACGTATGTCCAGTTCTCCAGTTCTCAAAAGAAACAAGACTCGGCTCTCACGCAGCTGAACAAGACGATTAAAGACAATTTTGAACGAGAGCTGCAGGATGCAAAGGAATGGGATGCCGACTCGAGTTCCGGCCCGCAGTGCATCTCTCATCGGGAATCGGTCACCTATATCAAAGATGAGTATGCCGTTGTCCGTACGGAACGATATCTGACGACATGGGGAGCCCACGGCGATATTGAGGTCACGGGAACAGCATATAACCTTGCGAACGGCGAGGATATATCGATGGCCAAGGTCGCGGGGCAAACGTTGACCGATATGGAAAGCGCCGCGCGCGAGGCCATAAACAAGTATCTGGAGAACAATCCCAGCGACATCTACAACAGCAGCCAGCTGGATGATGCCATTGACAAGATTGTCGATGATGATAGCCGCTACTACGTCACGAAGGATGGTCTGCTGATCAGCACCAAGCCAATGGAGCTGGGAAGCTTCCAATATGGCGGCAAGGACATCGTGGTCTCATCCATTGACGGCAGCAAGGCGCAGAAGGGGACGGATTTCCATACAAAATACTCGGAAACGAAGTAGGCGTACAAGCATCTGCTGTCGAGATGGGGCGATGTCTGAAGCGGCCTGCCTCCGTAGGGCGTAATGAATGGCACGGAAAGGATTGAAATATGCATTGCGAATGCGGTGAGCCGATTGAACCTGGGCAGAAATTCTGCATAGCATGCGGCAGAAAAACCACTGTTGCTTCTTCTGGGCCGGATGAGAACACGTCGTTGCTGCAGAACGCGGTAGACGGAACCGTTGCCGTGGCGGACGATTCTTCTGCTGCTCCGGATGATTCCGCAAGCACGTCGACTGATGACACGATTGTGCCGGATGATTCTTTGATTCCACCGCATGAGGCAAAAGGGAAACGCTGGCGCAAGGTGGTTATCGCTATCGTGGTGATACTGGCACTGGTTCTGGCAGGTTTCGCGGGTTTCGCCCTGTGGGGAATGAATGGCGGAACAAGGCAAGCGGAAGGTAAGGACACTGTTCGTTACTCGGATTCCAAAGCTTCGATGGTGCGCAAAAAGACCGTAATTGTGCTGTATGGCAAAGATGGAAAACCTCTCGAGCAGTATGAGCTGAAAGTGATGGATGCCGATGGTGACGTGACCACGCATTCGGTAAAGGATGGACAGTTCACACCTGCTGAGGTTGGTATGAAGCCAAATAAGCAATATGAGGTCGTGGTGAAGGAACCATCGGGCAGCGTGTATAGCCTGCCGAAAACGGATGTTCGGCCAGATGATGAGACGAGCAACGATATTCATGACGACAAGCTTGATATCAAACCATCTGATAATAACGACTCCGGGGATCACGCGGATGGTTCGTCGACCTGCGCCAAGCAAAAGATGTACTTGGCATTCTATGACGTGATTTCTTCCTTGCAAAGCAAGTACGGCGAGGGGAGGGTCGTGACTGCTTCCGGGGACGATGACGGGTACTTGCAGGGGCTTTCGATTGTGCTATTGGTCGATGCCGATGGGGATGGCGAGGACGATGAGCTGATTACCGTCCATGACAACGAGATCGATAAGAGCGTCAAAGAATCAGGTTGGGGCTGGATAGGCAATCCGAAGAATTGGACGGTTCAGACATGGAAATATGACGCAAAGAGCGGAAAAGCGTCGAATGCGTATAGGGGAGAGCCCCAATCCAGCAATGGAGGCTTCGTCTTTCTGGACTTGGTGACAGACAACGATGGAAGTATTGCATTTTGGGACAATATGAAGCAGATGTCCGAGGACGATTTCAAGTACATGGATTATTACCGGATTTTCCCGGTAGGCGATCAATACCCAATGCCCAGCGGCAGCGAGAAGCGTACATTGTCATCTGGCGAAGAGTCCCTTGTTAAGTCTCAGAAGACTGTCGTTGCCATCAAACAGGGCATGATGGCCGGATGCGATACCGTTTCCGATGCTTCCAATGATTCGAACCGGAAGAACGGGAAGGCCGTGAAATCGGCTTTTCTGGATAAGATCAACGAATTGCAGAAGAGATATGGCGCTGGCAAAGTCGTCAGTTCTGGAATGGACTCTGGTCACGGATATATGACAGGTCTTTGCGATGTCAGATTAATCGATTTCGATCAGGATGGCACGGATGAATTGGTAGTCGTCTATTCCGACAGGGTGAAAGAGGAAGCAAAGGGATACGATCCGGCAAGTTGGAGAGTGGAGATATGGCGGTATGACCAGACGAGGAGCATCCTCAACAGGGTGTATTCGGCGCAACCTGCTGCCGAAGAGCCCAACCATGATTTAATTTCGCTGACATATGCATCGGGAGGGGAAAGAATGCCTCAGATTCTTGGCAGGGATACCCCTTCCTACGATAACGAGCCTCCCACGGAAATAGTCTCCTTGGAAGACGGTATGCATCAGAAGGAATACAGAAGCCAGCGTTTGAAAGAATCCGATGGCTCATACACCTTCAAGTACTACATTGATGACACTGAAGTGGATTCGAGCGTTTACTTATTGCAGGTCAGTAGTCTAACGCGAGCCGACCCGAATGGGGATAATTCGGAGAACGCATATAAGCGTGATGTACTGGCATGGAATGATACTTCTCTGGGTTTTAAAAACGATGTCTTCGGGAACGATGTGCTCAAGCAGATGCAGAACACCATCAACGAACTTAAAGCGAAGAGCTGAAGCTCTTGTGACGGTCCGGCATGTTCGAAACAACTTTCATAACGTCTGCATGAACATGCCTTCATCAATGTGTGTTTCGAATATCTCCGAATGATTCGTCCCATACAATCGAAACGGATTGAAACCGTAAGCGAATGGCCTGGTACGCGGTATTTTGGGCGGCTTTGCCTAGTTCAGAAAAGGGTGACAAAATGCGGAACACGAAGCGCATCTCTGCAAGCAATTTCTTCTATGGCGTTGCTGCCATACTTCTAGTCGTGCAGTTGGCGCTCATTCTCTGGATACTCAAATATCAATTTGTATTGACGATTTATGATGGCATTCCCGGAACGATAGCGGTTGTGGTGTCTACGGTCATTCCAGCATTTTTGGCAGGATTCTCAGCATATGGTCTTATCAGGTTGCTGGCATCGAGACGAAACCCCTCCGTTCGGCCCCATCTGAATGCCCGTGGTGTTCTTGCAATGGTTGTGGCTCTGCTGATTATCGAGATCGTACTGGCTTTGCTCAGCTACTATTTCATTAACTATGCTCCGGCATTTACTAGTGTCAATTTTGCATTGAGTGGCGTCGGTCGGGGAATGAAGAAGATTCTTCTCTTGCCGTTTCTGACGATTCTGCTGCTGTGCGCAGGTCAGGCAACGTCGAAAAATGCGTAGTTGTTGCCACGGCTCTGGCATGTCCAAACTAACTTTCGTAACGTTCACATGAACTTATTCACGATGGTGTCTGTCTCGAACGGGTCGGAATCGCGTATTGCATATTCTTCAAGTAGCAGCAGTCTACGGAGACTACGAATGGAGAACCTATGACAAGCAATTTTTTCGATAGCGTCACCGAAGCCATCAATGGCGGAGTCGCCTACGCGGACAGAAAAACGCAGATCATACGGTACCGAAGCGAGTTGTCCACGTTGGCTAAGCAGAAGGCTCAGGCCTTTTCCGATCTCGGTCAGGCTGTGCTGAATCGCGAAGCGGCGAATCAGCAGTTTGTGAATGCTTATGCCGGCCAGGTATCGGCGATCAGATCCATTGAACAGCGTGAGAACGAGCTCAAGATGCAGATCGATGTCCTGCAGCAGCAGGATATGGCATCGAATACTGGTGGGCAGCCTCAATCGGGCAAGGTGTGTGCTCATTGCGGAACGCATTGCCCGGATCGTGCCGTCTTCTGCGCAAACTGCGGAACTCCGCTGGCGGTGCAACAGGCCGCTTCGACCCCGGCTCCGACGCAGGGGGATGGGATGCTCTGCAAGACGTGCAATATTCAGTACCCTGCCGATTACGTCTGGTGTGAGCGGTGCCGCAGTCGTCTGGAACCGGTTCCTGCAGTCGGTTCTGTGGTTGGTGCCAAATAACGTTTGGGCGATGTACATCATCCTTTTGCCCATGAATTAGAGAACGATAGGAGAATCAGAGATGAGAGAACCCAATCGAATCAGTAATCGGCGTATCGGCCTTACAGATGTGCTGGGTGTCGTCGCCGCGGTGCTGCTGGGCGTGCAGTCGCTGAATTTCATCATGACGTTGATCAGCAATTACAGCGCCACGTTTATGATATTCGGCTATGAATCCGGAGGCAATGCCATTGTCGGCATGCTAGGAGTGCTGCTTCTGCTGGTACTTGCGTTGATCCCTGCGGCATTGAGTGGTTTCCCGGCACTTGGATTGATTAAATCCTCAGCCGTAAAACTGTCTTCGCCTTCTTCGACGGGGAAGAATCCCGAACGATTCCTAGTACCGGCCATTGTGCTGCTGCTGATTGAGATCGTGCTATGGATTCTTGCGCTTATCAAGCCGATGGTGCAGATCCCTTATATCGGTCCGGTTCTTGCGCTTATGGGACCGAAAGCCGTGAAGGAAATTATTCCGTCCGTCGTGATCGTGCTGTTGCTGTATGTGGCGCATGTGAAGTCAAAGAACGTGCGATAGGAGAGACCAATGAGAATCTGTGGACATTGCGGTAACCAAGTCTCCGATCAGGCTCTGTTCTGCGGGAAATGCGGCAACAATATCGGTGCTCCCACGTCTGCTCCTGGCCCTTCACCAACTCCTGGTCCTGTGCCGACACCAGCTCCGACTCCTACGCCGGGTCCTTCGCCGGTTCCTCCGACGCCAGTTCCTGCTCCTACGCCCGGTCCTAGTCCAGCGCCTTTGTCAGGAATTCTTTCCTCACTGCTCGCGTCTGCCGGAGCATATATCAAGCCAATCGTTTACGCGCTCTTTGCCGTTGCGATTGTGGTGGGCAGCGCGGTAAGCAATGGTGTTCCCGGTGCCGTGCACCCAGCCTCCGCCCAGGAGGTGGCGAACGTGCTCACTGCTGCCGTGAACCGTTACTATGCCAGCGATATGGACAACGATGCCGCTGAAAAATACACCAGAACGGTCTGGAAGTATCTACCGGAGGACATCGCGAATGCCGCGATTAAGGAATGCCACGGCGACAAGGATGAAGCCATCGAGAAGATGTCGAGCGTGCTTAGCGACTTCACCGATTCGATGAGCGGAAAGATCAAGGTCAGGGCCGTCTTCTCGGTTGGAGACAAAGTCGATTCCGACGATATCAAAGACAGCAACAACGCTTTCCATGACGCCAAGTTCAATTCCCGTCTGAAGCGAGGGTATGAGCTGGAAGTGGCTGCTGTGGTTACGGCCAAGGAAGACGTCGGCACTTTGAAGGCCGGCGAGACCAAGAAGCAGGATTCGATGTCCAGCGGTATGCAGGTGGTACAGATCGGCGGCCGTTGGTACATGTGGAGTTCCTCCTTCAACAGTCTACTGGAAGAAGCATCAAGCAGTTCGTCGGACGATTCGTCGGACGACTGGTGATCGTGATGGCGGCCGCTTAAACGGCCGCCATCAGTCTGAATTTCTGATGAGAGAAGACGGGAACAGAGGGAGCTGAATCATGCGCTGCGAGTGTGGCGAGCCGATTGATCCGGGGCAGAAGTTCTGCATAGTGTGCGGCAGGAAAATCACTGATGCTGCTGTTCCGGACGAAGATGCTTCGCCGGTGTGGAACACAGTGGATCAGGACGACGCCGTGCCGGATGATTCCTCTGTCCTATCGGATGGTTCAGCAACCGTGTCGGACGGCGACACGGTTGTACTGGACGATTTGTCGTCCGTATCGGATGGATCTTTGGAAGAGATGGACGATTCCTCAGTTCCTTCTCGTGGGTCGAAGAGCAAGCGTGTTTGGCACAAGGTAATTATCGCAGTCCTGGTGGTACTGGCGCTAGTCTTGGCCGGCCTCGGTGGTTTTGCCCTGTGGGGAATGAAGAACGGTGCTGCGAAGACATCGGTCTCGGACAAGGACACCGTTCACTACTCGGACTCCAAGGCTTCGAAAGTACATAAGAAGACCGTGATCGTGCTGTACGGCAAGGATGGCAAGACGCTCGAACAATACAAGGTGAACGTGATGGACGATAGCGGCGCGGTCAGCTCCCATGCGGTGACGGATGGACAGTTCACACCCGATGAGGTCGGCATGAAGCCAGGCAAGCAATATATGGTCGTGGCGAAGGATCCGTCGGGCAACGTGTACAGTCTGCCGAAGATGGATGTGCGGTCGGACAGTGAGACGAGCGGTGACGTTCATGGGGGACAGCTCGATGTCAAGCCATCTGACAGCCAACAGGATTCCAAAACCGAGGAAAGCTCTGCCTGTTCTCGGCAGAAAATGTATTTGGCGTACTACGATGTGATTTCCTCGCTCCAGAAGAAGTATGGGGAGGGGGAAGTCGCAACTGATTCCGGATATGACGCCGGGTACTTGCATGGGCTTTCGGTCGTGTTTCTGGCTGATTCCGATGGGGATGGCGAGGATGACGAGCTAATCACCGTTCACGACAATGATAACGACAAGACCGGTGCGGATGTCCTCGATGATTGGCGAAGCAGCCCGGAAGGTTGGACTGTTCAGGCGTGGAGCTATAACACAGAGACAGGCAAAGCGTCAGATTGGTATAAGGAAAATCCGGTGCATTCCAATGGCGGTTGGTTTTTCTTCGAACAGGCCGCGGATGAGAACGGCAGGGTGACGCTGCCGGATAGCGAGATACTCGGATACGACTCGAACCTCGAGTATACGGATTACCTGCTTTCCCCGATAGGTTCTCAGTTCTCTCTGGGCAGCCTTGGAAACAACCATGCCATAATCTCAGGCGAGGATGCACTGGCCAAGACCCAGGAAACCATCTACACCATCAAGCAAGGCATGATGGCCGACTGCAACGTTTCGCAAGCCAAGGCGAATGATTCCTCGAAGGCGGCTGACGATATGCAGATTGCCGTCGGTGGGAATTATGCCAAGGGATATGTGCTACGTGATGGTGTGGTGTGGGCGATTGACGATAACGAAAAAGCCTCGAAGATGACCGGGCTGCCTGTCATCTCAAAGCTGTTTATCGGCGGGTTCAACGGAAACTATGCGCTCGCAAAGGACGGCAGCCTGTGGGCATGGGGAAATCCGGCGTCGATATTCGGTCTGGGCTCTTTGGGGAATGGAAAGCCGGGTGAGGATGATTTTAGCGAGAAATCCGGTAAGCCCGTGAAGGTTCATAATCTGAAGAATGTCGCAACCATGTACTCTGGCTTGGGCAGAAGCTACGCGGTGCTGAAAGATGGTACTGCATGGACATGGGGAGATGAATGTTCGTCTTCCGGCTGTAGCGAATCTTATGGTGAAGAGATTCTTGAGCCAAAACAAATTGACGGATTAAAAGACATCATTGATATTGCTGGTTGGTATGGCGTTAATTATGCTCTGAAATCTGACGGCACAGTATTGCGCTGGATTGACAGCAAGGGCACCGCTAAACCTGATTTGCCGCTTGAGCCTACTGACATTTACGGTTTGCCAAAGATTAAGTCCATGTCCATTGGGTATGAAGGAAGATATTTCCTGGATGAACAAGGAAATGTTTGGACGCCGAGCACGTCTTCTGGCGTTGAGACGACAGTCACGGAGCCGGTGAAGTTGAGCGCCCTTCCCTCGATTAAGATGATTAAACAGGTTGATGCCAATGAGGATGTTGGCGGTGTGGTCTATTTCATCGGCACAAACGGTGAACTATGGGCATACGGAAGCAATGGCGCAACCTGCGGGGATGGGAATAGTGCGGCGTTGGGAGACGGAACGTGCACAACGCCGGACGATCCGGTTCAGGTCAAGGGCGTCAGCAAGGTTCGTGACGTTACTGTCGCATGGGGCAACAGCTGGGCTTTGACTGATAGCGGTGACCTTTACCAGTGGGGAACGTGTAACGGCTCCGGCGAACAGGCGAATATTCCCAAGAAGATCGAATCCGATTCCGTTCGGAAGATATATGCTGCGCCGCTGCCTTACCTGATGATGGTCAAGAAAGACGGCAGCATATGGGGCAAGAGCGTGAGTCCCACTGGGGAATCGGACGATTTCACCCAAATCCAAGGAATCAAATAAGCCGTTGAAATGGCGGTATAGAAAAGGGAAAACGATGGAATTTTGTATGCAGTGCGGCAATGCACTTTCCAGTGAGGTGAAATTCTGCCCGAAGTGTGGTGCTCCTGTTAAGAAAGATCCTTACGCAGCTTCTGATTCTGAAAAAGATATCATGCCGCCGTATCCTGTTCCAGATATGGGTACGCCCTCTGATTTGAGACCTGTCCTTACCTGCAAGGGCGTGTCTTGGAGGTTGAAATACGGATGGCTGACTCTTGTTGTGGTTTTCTTTTTGTTAGCTCTATTAACGTGGTGGGCTAACGATTATGCATCAAATGTTCGTAAGTATCGGCTGTCGGCGCATCCTTATTCGGGAGAAAGCATGAATTGGCTTATGTTGGCCACTGGTATTCTTTGTCTTGTCTGTGCTTTGATCAATGTTTTCTTATTCGCGTATGCCGATAAATACCATATTGAAGTATTCGAAGGGCATGTAGAGGGATTGAGCTTTTGCCTAATCGGTGGAATCCGCGAGATCAATGTTCCCTATGCGCAAGTTCAGGGAGTGACAGTTGTGGAAAAGAGGTGTGCCCTTATATTGCAGCTTGCCAGTCGCCGAGAGACAATGTATTGCCCCGATGTTGAAACCACTAAACAGATGGGACAATACATCAACGGCAGGATTCGTGCTTCGTACCGGTGAATCGTATATTCGCTCCGGCATGAATGCTTTTTACACGGAGTGAAATGAATTATCGATGCTGACGGCATGACAACATGTGGTGGGGTTCGGTGAATCCTCGTCGAACCCCACCACATGTTGTTTATAGCTCGGTCACCGCGCCAATGAACAACGGCAACCCATCCGGGGAGTCAAGTTCGAAGAGGAACGGATGATCGACGATGAAGTTGATCCATTTAACAGGTTTTGGCGCGGGGCAGATTGGCTCCCTCATCGTTATCACTGTATATGCGGCGGCCTTCGCGCCTTCCTCCGCCACCTCGATATGCGTTCCCTGTAGAATTTTGATGATGAGCAGAGGTGTATCCGAAAGTGTGGAAAAATCCGCTTTTCTTTGATTGAAAGCGTCCGTAATCCCCATTGCCTGCAACGTTTGAATCATTTCTTTATCGAAGAAACTGTCAATGTCGAACTTCGGTAGTTGCACATGGATCTTGGTGTCGTTCTGTACGGTTGGGGAAGCGTTGAACGCATCCCGTAGCTTGGAAGCCTTGGCGCGAAGCCTCTTGAATCGCGTATTGTCATCAGGCAGCAGGATTTTCATGCACCCGCCATTGTCGAATGCGATGTCCGCTCGTTGCCAACCGTCACCCTTGACATAGGCAACGGGATCGTCTGCATGGCCATCGATATCGAACGTCTTATCCATGAAATCGATGATGGTTGTCTGTCCCCTCAACGAATGAAATTCGGCTTGCTCGGTGTCTTCAAAAGGAGAACTCCAGCGGCCATCGGCATAGAGGGTGTTGATAATCACCAATTTGGTGTTGGAAGGAATGACGAGTTCCGGATTGAGCAGGCTTCGCGTCTCTTTTTTAATCCAGTTGTTTATGGCTGTGTTTGTTTTCTCATTGAAGCCTTCGACTTGCTTGACCTGTGCGTCGTATAGCCGTTTCGTCGTATGGATATAGCCGCGATTGACTTGGAAGGTCTGTGGAATCCATAGGGAATTCGCGGCAGCGAATTGTGATTTGCCTTTACGCTTGCCGACTATCGATCGGTAGATGGAAGCGAGGTCCTGCTCGCTGAGTGCTGTGCATGCCAACACTCTTTGCAATTGGGCGAGTGTGTTCCCTCCTGCGCCTTGCATCGCGATCAGCAACGCCATCTCGAGTGATACGGGGGAATAGCAGATATTGGATTCGGAAGCAAGGATGTGTATGGCGCTTTCATAAGCAAAGTGACGCGATGATTCCATTGCTGCTCGGGTTGCCGGTATTGCAGGCAGACTTTGCAGGCCGGTCAATGCGCGATTGCCAGCGCTTTTCAAGCTCGAAACGTCGTCGGCTGTCTTATTCGTGTCACCTCGATGTATTGGCGCACCGCATACACAGCAGAATCCCGCCGATTGCGGGCAGCGTGCCCCGCACGAACAGATTTCTGTCCAGGGAACTTCCTCGTGCTGGATGATGCTTTCCGCCTGTGCCATTCGTTTCCTGAACGCTTCTGTTTTTTGCTCGATGTCATTCAGCGCGGCAGCTTGTATCGGATAGGGGAGCAAGACTGCTGGATCGTCCTTTGCTTGATATGCGATCGCAGCGCCAAGGTGGGCGTATATGTCGGCTTTACGTGCAACAAGTTTTTCGATTGTGGATTGGTAGGACTTCTTTTCCTTCTCCCACGGGTTTGACATTTTCCCTTCCTGTGGGTCTGGCGTTTTACTGCGTTTGCGAAAAAATAACATGTCGGTTTTCTCCGGAATCCTGGCGTATAGCAGCGTTTGCTCTTGTGTATTCCATTCTTGTAAGAAAGCGCGGTATTGCCGGACGAGTTCATGTAAACGTCAGAAAAGTCAGGGTAAACGTCGCATGGCGAACTTGGTGGTTCGTTTGTCTGTTGTGGTGCACATGGCTGCCGATTCGGACGAAATCGACCCTGATTTCGTCCGAATCGACAGCCAAGTGACGAATCGTCGGAATCGAACGGCAAGCTGCGCGGGCGGATCGCGTCACGCACGATGGGTAGAGGGAGGAGAGCGGCCTGCTCACTGCCCGGCATCAGGATCCTCGTCCTCGCCTACGGGCCCGAGCAGCATACGCTCGCTCAGGTTCACGAGGCACATGAGCACGCCGGTGATGGCGATGATCACCAGCGTGGCCGAGAAGATAAGCGGCGTGCGGAACGAATTGTAGGCTGCCTGCAGCCAGATGCCGAGGCCCTTGCGTGCGCCCAGGTATTCCGCCGTGGCGGCGGTGGCGAAGATATAGGCGGCGGAGACGCGGATGCCGCCGTAGATTTGTCGTGCGGCCACGCGCAGCTTCACATGCCATAATGTCCACGCGCGAGTCGCGCCGCATGTCAGCGCGACATCCGAATAGAACTGGGGGACCGCCTCAAGACCACGAATCGTCTGCACCGCGATTGGGAACAGGCCGAAGACGGCCACGATCACGATTTTGCCGGAAATTTCGAAACCGAACCAGATCAGGAACAACGGCGCGATCGAAATCAGCGGCATCGTCTGCGCGGCGGACAGCAGTGGGAACAGCGCCGCGTTCGCAACACGGGAGCAATACAGCAGAATCCCGATCAAGATGCCGCATGCTACGGCAAGCAGGAAACCGACGGTACCTTCCAGCAATGTGACCTGTGTCGCGGGCCAGAGTGTCGGCCAGGTTTCGACGGTCGCCTGAGCAATCTCACTGGGGGAGGCGATCATCGTGGACGGCACATGCCCTATTCGTACCCATGCCTCCCATACCGCCAGCAGCAACACGATGGCGATCACTGTCGGAATACGACGTTTCATCATGTCAAGCAGTTTGCGTTGAACGTGCGATTCCGCCATCGTTCACCTTGCTTTCTGCGTCAAAGTGGACGCGCACGTGACCGACTGCGGGAAATCAGTAAGGTGAGGAGCCTGCTCGCCAATCGGCCAGAAAAGATTGTTACCGGCTCGCCAGTATAGACGGTGGGGCGGAACGTAGGCAAACCCGCACAGCAAGTACGGCAGTAACGAGAGATAACGTGCGTTGGATACCATCCCAGATATCACTTTAGACATAGAGAGACAGATATAGAAAGGCCTCCGCACCCTTCCGATGCGGAGGCCTTCCCATATACCCCTTGCTACTGCCTTATGGTCGTTTGCCTGTCAATCATGACAGACGTCTATCATTCCAGTCCGATGGACTTCATGTGGTGAAGCACCAGGGACTTGACCTTGAGCGTGCCGGATTCGGCCACGAGCTTGATGGCGCGCGGACCTTCGGACGCGTAGCTGTACGAGCTGAGCGCCTGACGGCCGTCGTTGACGTACACCTCCACGCAGCCACGGTCCACGTACACGCGCAGCTTGAGTTCGCCGGCGGCAAGTTCGGCTTCGGACAGCGGTGCCGTACGGTAGCCGCGATCGCCCTGAGCGTTGGCCTGACGGTCGACCACCACGCGGCCGATCTGATCGTCATACGCAACGGACGTGTAGGCGCCATCCTCGGTGGCGTGGACACGCAGGCCGGCACGCTCGGCGGTGGAGTTGGCCAGGTCGATGGTCATTTCGATTTCCACGGCTTCGGCATCGTCCACAATGGTCTTCTCGCCGCTGACGTCCAGATCGATCGCACCGAAATCGACGGTATCCTCGCGCAGGCCTTCCATTTCGGCCACCGGCGCGGTGTGCAGGTCGCCGTCGGCGCCCAGCGTGATCTCACGCGGCAGGGTGAGGTTGCCGCACCAGCCGTCGTCCTGCATCGGAATCGGCTCGACGAACGGGCTCATCCAACCGTAGACGATCTGACGCTTGCCGTCGTTGAACGACTGCGGCGCGTAGTAATTGTGGCCGCAATCCCACAGACGGAACTCGGTTTCCGGCTTGAACTGCTCGCCCGGAGTCCAAGTGCCGATCATGTAGCCGGCGTTGTTGACGTTGCGGTTCATGAAGCCGGACGGCTTGGCACCCATGGCGGAGAAGCCGATAACCCACTTCTCGTTGCCTTCGACGTCCTTGATCGGGAAGAAGTCCGGGCACTCGAGCATAAACACGTCCGGATCCGGATGCTCGAACAGCACCTGCTCATAGGTCCACTTGACCATGTCGTCGGAGGAGAACAGCCACATCTGGCCGCGCTTCTCGGCAGAGGAGACACCGAAGGTCATGTACCACTTGTCGCCGGTCTTCCAGACCTTCGGGTCGCGGTAGTGGTGGTTCACCTTGTCGGTCGGGCAATCAATGACCATACCGCGCTTAGTGGCGCTGGTCAGCTCATCGTTGTCTGGTTCGGCGAGCATCTGTACCTGCCAGTCGCCGCCGGTGTTGTCCTTGCCGTTGGCCCAACGGTGGCCGGTGTAGTAGAACTTGAGCTTGCCGTCATCGCCGACCACGGCGGAACCGGAGAACACGCCGTCCTTCTCCTCCTCCAGGGAAGGAGCGAACATGATTGGTTCGCGCTTCCAATTGACCATATCGGCGGAGGAGACGTGACCCCAATGCATCGGACCCCACTGGGTGCCATACGGGTGCAGCTGGTAGAAGACGTGCCAACGGCCCTTGTAGAAGCACAGGCCGTTCGGATCGTTGATCCAACCGCCATTGGATGCGATGTGGAACTTCGGATACCAGCGGTTGTTACGCTTGGCTGCGAAGGCCGCGACACCGGCCTCTGCCTTGGTGAGTTCCTCGCTGTGGTTCTTGATTTCGTGAAGGACAGGTGCGTCCGGAGTAAAGCCAGTCATCGTTGAATGCCTTTCTGAATCTGGGTTATGAATTGTTGGATAAAAAGCTTTTTGAAGATGGTGCCCAAAGCGGAAAAAGGGAAACGCTTCGGACACCACGATTGTTGTTATGATGCGTACGGTACCGATGATGATCGCGGGAGAAGGGATGTAGGTTGCGACCACCATCGACGCCGTACGCCGACTTAGTACGGGCTGAGACTCAGGCCTTCACTTCCGCATCAGCGGCCTTCATGGCCTTGAGCTGCTTGTCAGTGTAGAACGGATCGCCGCCGACTTCCTGATCATCCTTCTTGATGACGAAGAAGCCGTAGACCAGAGCCGCAAACACGATGGCAGAGATGGTGAAGAAGGTCGGACGGTCGCCCATGGCATCATGCAGAGCACCCATCGGGGTGGAGAAAATCACCTGGCCGACCTGGGAAGCGATCTGGAAACCAACCATGTACAGGGTGGCAGACAGCTTCGTGTCGAAGTGCAGGGTGAAGTAACGGAACGCCGGCAGGCAGAACAGCGGAACCTCGATGGAGTGGAACAGCTTGACGATGGAGACGGAGACCGGGTCATGGAACACGCCGCACAGACCGATGCGGGCGAACATCACGGTGGCGCCGAGCAGCAGGGAGTTGCGCACGCCGATCTTCTTCATGATGATCGGGACGACGCCCATCATGGCGGACTCGAGGAACACCTGGAAGGAGTTCAGGGTGCCGTAGGTGGCGTTGCCGATTTCAGTGGTCGGGAACAGGGAGGCGTAGTAGTTCGGGAACATCTGCTGATCGAACACGGTGTAGAAGGTGTTGGTGAACAGCATGAAGACGATGAGCACCCACAGAGTCGGCATCTTCAGGACGGAGACCATTTCCTTGAAGGACGGGTTGGTCGGAGCCGCGTTCGGATCGGCCTCCTTCTTGAGTTCTTCCTTTTGCTCGGCCGGAACCCAGAAGGCGTAGACGCACAGCATGCCGAGGCCGCAGATGGAACCAACCCAGAAGTTCAGCAGCGGGTTGATGTTGAACAGGAAGCCTGCGCACAGTGCCACGACAGCGTAGCCGAAGGAGCCCCAAGCGCGGGACTGGCCGTATTCGAAGCCGAACTTACGGGAGTAACGTTCGGTGACGGCTTCGAACAGGGAGCAGCCGGCCATGAAACCTGCGGACAGCACGATGGAGCCGAGAAGCACGCCGATGAATCGGGTGGTGCCGCCGGCGGTCAGCATCGGCTGGTACACGAACTGGACGAACGGGCCAACGCATGCAGCGACCGCAGAGATGAAGATCACGAGCTTACGCTTGATGCCCAGCTGGTCCTGAATGGTGCCGTAAACGAACATGATGACCAGGGTGGCCAAGGAGTTGATGGAGTAGATCTGGCCCTGTTCCGCGGAGCTCATGCCCAGACCGTGGGTCGGGTCAGTGAGCCAGCGGGAGAAGAAGGACCACCAGATGCCCCAGGAGCAGAAGAACATGAAAATGCCGAAGGAGCTCTGCAGATAGGAAGGATTCTTCCATACAGAACGTGTTTTACTTGCCATTTTGATTCTCTTTTTCTCTTCACGGTGCCGCTGCCGCGCGGCAGCGATTGCTTCCGATGTTGTTTTGGCTTGCGTTTGCTCGGATTTCAGCTGCCGTGCCGAAAAGCGAACATGGCTTCAAGATAGCATGTTGCAACTGCTACGTCAAACGTTTGACGTCAATCGTTTGACGTCAAACGTTTGTAAGGATTTGCGGATAGTTGAAATTAAGCCTGAATCAACTGCTGGCGGACTGTTGGCACGATTGCTTTATTCGGCGTGTCGTGAACAAACGCACAATTTTCATGTATAGAAAATGGCTGTGCGAACAATCGTAAGCATTTGAATCGTTGTAAAAACAGAAAAATCAGGATATGACGGAATCTTTTTCCAACAATGCGCAGTGGATCTTCGCCGGAATCGGCGCATCAAGCGGCGGCAGGGAAGCTCTGGCGGATGGACATGAACTGGTATCCACATCCTTGCCTTCAATCATGGAAATCAGCTTGCAGGCTGACCAATAGCCCATTTCGTAATGTGGCAGTTCGACGGTGGTCAGCTGCGGTTCAAGTGTCTCTGCGAACACGCGGTGGTTGTCCACGCCGACCACGGAAATATCCTTGCCTACCGTAAGCCCTCTTCTTGCCGCGCATTCGTACACATACCAGGCGCGCGCATCATTGAAGCAGAAGAAGCCGTCCGGATGCTCGTCGTCGAACAACTTGTTCACGGCGCGTAAAGCTGGACCGTTGTGCACTACGTTGCATACCAGCGATGGGTTGAACGCACGTCCGGCCTCCTGCAACGCGGTGCGGTAGCCGGCAAGACGACCGTCCTGCGCGATCATGTTTTCCGCGCAACCCACGTATGCGATGCGTTTGCATCCGGCCTGGATCAGCCGATTCGTGGCGTCGTAGCCGATCATGAACTCGTCCGGCTCGATGCTGGGCACTTTGTTCTCGTGGTCGGTGGCGTCCACCATCACCACGGGGTATTCGTTCAACGATTCGGGAACATGTGCGATGCGGTTCGACATCTTCGAATAGAAGAATCCGTCCACGCCGTACCTTTTCAGTGTGGCGATCTCGTTTTCCTCGCTCGCCTTGCCGTCGGTGCTGACGGTGAACAGCATGTAGCCGTAGGCGCTGGCCGCGTCCTGCGCGCCCAGAATGATGCCGCCCGCGTACGGTGTGGTGGCGACTTCCTCGCTGATGAAGCCGAGGATTCGGGTTTTGTTGGTACGCAGGCTTCGCGCCAACGGATTGATTTTGTACCCGAGCTCGGTCGCTTTGTTGCGTACGAGTTTGGCGAGCGCGGGATTTACCCTGCCTTCGTCGCGTCCGTTGAGCACCAGGGATACAGTGGAGATGGATACCCCCGTTTGTTCGGCGATTTCCTTCATTGTCGTCATAATCGCAACACTATACCCAAATGAACACGAAAAGCGCGCCTTTTTCGAGAAAAAGCGTGCTTTTTTACATGGAATGGTTTCGTTTCACCACTGTAAAGGGGGTTATTTCGACAGAATCTCGTTTACCAGTTCCTGCTTGGCGTGGATCTGTCCTTCGAAACCGGGGCGGATGTCGAGACGGATCACCACGTCGGTGCGGTAGCCCTGTCCGGCGAGCTTCATGGTGGCGTCGCGGATCACCTTGAGCACATCGTCGATGTCGCCTTCGATGTTGGTGAACATGGCGTTCGTCTCGTTCGGCAGGCCGGATTCACGGATTACGTCCACGGCCTGCGCCACGTACGTGGACTTCTCCGGGCTGGCTCCGGCGGGGGAGATGGCTACTGCGGCAAGCGTGTTGATATACGGTTTGCCGGTTTCCGGATTGACGGGCACTTCCTGCTTTTCTGCGTTGCGATCGAGCGTCATGATTACCTTTCTCAGCGTTGTCTCGTGTGTTTTCGTGCGATTACTTGTTGTACTGTTCCAACGGCTGCCGTGGTTCGCGTGGTTTGCGTGGCTTGGTTCAACGCCACTTCCACGCGTGGTCCATCGGACCGGAACCATGTCCAAGATCGAGCTGCGCTTCCAAAGCGCCGGTCAGGTACAGCTTGGCATGGTCGACGGCCGTCGGCAGCGCCTCGCCAAGAGCCAAATGGCTGGCGATGGCGGAAGACAGCGTGCAGCCGGTGCCGTGCGTGTTCGGGTTGTTGATGCGACGGGAACGGAACCAGGTGATCTTGCCATCCGGCTCGACAAGCACGTCACTCGCGTCATGCGTGCCGTGGCCGCCCTTGACGAGCACCGCGCAGCCGAAATGGCCGGCGAGCAGATGACCTGCGGTCACCATGTCGTTCTCGGTGGAGATGGATTCGCCGTTCTCATAGTCGATTGCGCCCGCACCTTGCTCTACGGCCAAGTCGCACAGTACCTGGGTCTCCGGCATGTTCGGCGTGATCACGGTGGCCAGCGGGAACAGTTTGGACGTCAGCGCCGCGATGGCATCATCCTCGATGAGCTTCGCGCCGGACGTGGCCACCATCACCGGGTCGAGCACCACGTTCTTCGCGTTGTGCGCGGTCAGACGGTCGGCGATCACGGTGATGAGCTCGGCGCTGGACACCATGCCGATCTTCACCGCCACCGGCGGAATGTCTTCGAACACCGCGTCGATCTGCGCCGCAAGCATTTCCGGGGGAGTGTTGGTGACCATCGTCACGCCGGTGGTGTTCTGCGCGGTCAGCGCCGCGATCGCGGTCATGCCGAACACGCCGTTGGCGAGCATGGTCTTCAAATCCGCCTGAATGCCGGCACCGCCGGACGAATCCGATCCTGCGATGCTCAATACCGGTGGCAATGTGCTAGTCATGGTAACTCTCCTTATTAGGCTCACTGATTCATTGATTATCTTCACTGAGCTCACTGATACAGTGTAGAACCACCCTTGCGGAACTTCTCGCTCATCTCAGCGGGCTTGTCGATTTCCTGTACGACGGACTACTTCACACGCGGCGCATAGCCGTGCTTCGCGTCGCCGCGCACCGCCTTCCAGCGCGTCACCATTTCGCGGGTGGCCGCTTCCGGATCGTCGGCACCGGCGATCGCGGACACCACGAACCAGCCGGCCGCCTTCGAACGGGCCAGCATCTCCATATCGTCGGCATGTACGCCGCCGCCGACCACTACCGGGAACTCGCTCGCCGCGCAAATCGCGTTGATCTGTTCCTCGTCAAGCGTGTGCCCGGAACCGTCGTTGCCGCCCACGGAAGCCTCCGGCTTGGTGGTGGACACATGTAGCGGGCCGGCGCCGATGTAGTCGATGCAGCCGCTCGGCAGCTCGTTGATAAGCTTCACCAGACTTTCGGTCTCGGCGGACAGGCCCACGATGGCATCCTCGCCGAGCAGCGCGCGAGCCTCCTGCGGTTCCATATCGGTCTGGCCGATATGCACGCCATCCACCTTGATGCCCTTGTCGCGCGCCTGCCACACCACATCCACGCGGTCGTCGATCACAAACGCCACGGAATCGGACTTGCCGCTGTTCTTGATGACCTGCGCGATATCGCGGGCCATTTCGGTGATATCCTTCGCATCCGCGTTCTTGGCGCGCAATTGGATGAACGTCGCGCCCCCACGCAACGCGTCATCCACCACATCCGTCACCGGCCGGCCCTTGCAATCCTGCGGACCGACCACGAAATACGCGCTCATATCAAAGCAGTCGCGCATCGAGGCGAATGGATAATTATTCATTGGTTTCCCCTTTGTTGTTCTTTGGGTAAGTGCTCCAGAAGAAGTCTTGTTATTTTCCGTTTATTTTCCGTCGCACCGCACTGAACGTATATATTCCGTATATACGATTGCGATGGTGCGAAACCATCCACGGAACGTTGCGGTCAGTTGGTTTCGATGATGTCGGACGCGGCCACCTGGTCGGCGGTGACGTTCCACAGCGCGTCGAGCAGCGCCACCTGGAACGAACCGGGGCCATCGGATTTGACTTCGGCGATTTCGGACGCACGATCATACAGCAGCGACGCGGCAAGGGCGGCGACCAGCGGCTCGGCCACGGCAAGATACGTTGCGGTCACGCCGCCGAGCGAACAGCCGGCGCCGGTGATCTTCGTCATCATCGCGCTGCCTCCGGGCAGGCGGAACGTGCGCTCGCCGTCGGTCACCAGATCAACCGCGCCGGACACCGCAACCGCGCCCTTGCCGACGGGGGAGTGCTTCGCCAAATGGCGGGCCACACGTTTGGCCGCGTCGATGGCCGCGTCGACCTCGTCAACGGCCTCCACTCCAGCCGGACGCGTGGTCGGATCAGTGCTGTCGGCGTCGGCCAGCCCCCACATCGCATCAAGCGCGATGACCTCGCTCGCATTGCCGCGCACAATGGTCGGAGGCGCGTCACGGAACGATTCAAGAATGAACGTGCGTGTTTCGCCAATGCCCGCAGCAACCGGGTCTAGCACCCACGTCTTGCCGTTTTCGTGCAGTTTGCGCGCGATTTCCGGCAGCGCGTCCTTGAAGAACGGCAGCAACGTGCCCACGTTGATGTAGTTCGATCCGGCGATTTCGGCGGTGGCGATCACATCATCCGGCAGATAGCTCATGGCCGCGGTGCCGCCCGCCGCAAGCTGTGCGTTGGCAACGAGATTGATGGTCACGAAATTGGTGAACGACTGCGCCAGTGGTGTCTGCTCATGCACGTCCGTGACGGCTTGTTTGATGGCGGCACGCAATGTGCCGAGTGCGTCATTGGCGGATAAGTCATCGCTCATGATCTGCTCCCTACGTTGGTCCTAACCAACAGGTTCAAAGGGTCAGGCGTTCATGCCTATCTCAGCTTGATGGACTTGGCCATCAAGCACCCCCGCATGTTTACAACAGTGCTTAATCTATCTGCGTCCCTTGACAGGCGCGATTCCGTAGGTGATTTTGGGCTTCCGTAGGTGGTTGCTGCCGGATAAGCATCGGCGAGATGCCTGGAATTAGGCGTTTGCTCGTGTCCGGATTCGAAGCTGACCGCCTACGGAACGCAAAAATCACCTACGGAACGCAGTCAGTCGCTTTGCGTCGTGTCGATGACGTTGCTGCAGTATGCCGTCCTGCCGGCAGTCACGTCGGCGTAGAAGCGCTGTTTTTCATCGATGTAGGCGATGGCTTTACGCAGTTCCTCCATTGCGTCTCCAGATGCTCGCGTTTTTCGGCAAGGATTTCCTGACGTTCCGGTATCGATGACTCACTTTCAAGACAGAGTTGCGTGTAGTGCCGCATCTCCTTGATGCCCAGACCGCAGCGTTTGAGGCATGTCAGGCCGTTGATCCATGCGATGCATCGCTCGTCGAAGACGCGTCGGTTGTTCTGGTCTCGTTTGAGACCGGGCACGAGTCCTGAATTGCAATAGAACTTCAATGCTTCGTAATTCATGCCGGTTAGTTTGCAGGCCTGCTTCATCGTATAGGTTTTCATGTTCTTATGGAGTGGCACTGCCGTGATTGCCGTACGTGGCTCCTTTCGGACGCTGCGCGGCAGGACGTTCGGCGGGTGCCGCCGGATGGGGTCGGGCTTGAGGCGCATTGTTCTTTTTGTTTGTACCTATCATGTCACATTTCCGGTTATTAATACCGGTAGATAGTACCGGCGTGCCGTAATTTGACCGGTAGCGGCTACCGGATTTTATCTTGAGGGTCAGAACGGCATACATGCCGGCACTGAATACCGACGAATTTATGGAAGGAAAAACAGTGGAATACGTGAAACTTGCCAACGGTGTTGAGATTCCGAAGATCGGATACGGCGTCTTCCAGATCAGCAAGGACGATGCTCCTCGCTGCGTGCGCGAGGCCATCGAGACCGGGTACCGCCATATCGACACCGCACAGTCGTACTTCAACGAGGCCGAAGTCGGCCAAGGAATCAAGGATTCCGGTATCGATCGTAAGGATCTGTTCCTCACTACCAAGATCTGGATCAGCAATTACGGCTATGAGAACACGCTGAGGTCCGTCGATGTGTCCTTGAAGAAGCTTGGCACCGACTATCTCGATCTGGTGTTACTGCACCAGCCGTTTTCCGATACCTACGGCGCGTGGCGTGCACTCGAAAAGCTCTACAAGGACGGCGTGATCCGCGCCATCGGTGTGAGTAACTTCTATCCGGATCGTCTGGCCGATATGGTCGCCTTCAATGAGATCGCCCCGATGGTCGATCAGGTCGAGACTAATCCGCTCAACCAGCAGATCGAAGCTCGCAAGAACATGGTCAAGCGGGGCGTGGCTCAGGAAGCATGGGCTCCGTTCGGGGAGGGCATGCAGAACATGTTCTCCAATCCCACCCTGGCCAGGATCGGCGAGGCGCATGGCAAGTCCGTCGCACAGGTGATCCTGCGTTGGCTCATCCAGCGCGACATCGTCGCTCTGCCCAAGTCCACGCACAAGGAGCGCATGGAAGAAAACCTGAACATCTTCGATTTCCGGCTCTCCGACAGCGAGATGGCAACCATCGCGGGCCTTGACACCAAGACCAGCATGTTCTTTCGCCACGACACCCCTGAGGCGGTCGACCGCTTCGTCGGTTATGTCAAGGAACGTGCCGGCCGCGAATGATTCCGGCCCATGACATGGTCTGTGCCGGCAGCACTGTGTATCTGGGCTTCCCGATTTGGTGGATGGCACCTGTTTGGCTGGTGAACGATTCCGTCAAATCCAACGATTTCGCAGGTAAGACGATCATTCCGTTCTGCACTTCCGCCAGCTCCGATATCGGCAACAGTGCATCCACGCTCCAGAAAATGGCAGGCAGCGGTACATGGCTTACCGGGCACCGTTTCTCGGAATCTGTTTCCGAGGAGGACGTGACCGATTGGCTGATTTAGTCCAAAAACGGCATCGTCGAATAGCGAAGACATGGGGCGACCATTGTACGTTCGGCTGCAGCATTTCGTGTGCTGAATAGCAGGTCGCCTCTTCCACGCTCTTTTGAGTATCCCATCCGAATGTTTAAGCCGGCGTGGAAGTAGTAAGTGGTATGTGTGCTGTCCTGCCTTGCAGGAAGACATGGCGGGCATTTTCATTATGATGAAACGTCATCAAATATCGGATTATTTCCGATAATCATTCCACGAGATGGGCTTCCCCGTATTATTTCCTGAGACGTTTGTGACGCCCCTATGTATTTGCATGCGGGGATAGAATTGTTGACGGAAGAGAACCGTGAAAGGAATGTGCGTTGGCGAGAAATGACGGGAGTCGAAGGAGGCGGGGCGGTCTTTGCGATAGGTTGTTCGGCGATCTCAGTGCAAAAAAGTTGCGTAAGGTGTTGTTTGGCGCTGTTGCGGCAGTTGTCATTGTTATAGAGCAGTATGTGCGCAATGTGCTTGGCGACGACGCGAAGAACTGGACTATCGAATTCAAGGATGTGCAATAGTCGCCAAGCGAGAACTGGCTTACCTCACCCGCAATTGCCATCGTGGATGGCGGTGGCCAGCTGATCGCTGGATGCATCCATCGCGTATTCGGCGACACCCTGCTGCTGATTCGTGATGCGGTCGCGGTCGGCCCCGAAAAACAGCACCGAATAGGAATTCGTCACCGCCTCCGTACGGTCGGCTGCGATTGTCGGTTGCGTGGTGCCGCAGGAGATCATGATCGAACGGTGCGAAAGTTCGTGCTTGACCATGTCCACCAGCCAGGGGCTTCGCGCGGTCTGCGTCCAATCCGGGTGTGTGGTGAGGATATGCACGACATTCCTCTGCGAGCGGTCGGGCATCTGGCAGTAATACGCAGCCACGAATCCACTCGGATTCTCACCTGACTGGCCGCCGCAGTTGAATTCCATGGTCTGTTCGATCTGCACGCCCATCGTCGATGCCACGTTCGTGGCGAGCGTGTACCATCCGGCCGGATCGAGATCACCGTTGCGTTCGGGCACGGCGATCGCAGCCGCTGCGGCTTCCGCGTTATGCAGATTGCTGACCGCAGTCGAGACCTGCTGTTTCACGTCCGAGCGTAGTTTGTGCAGCGACCGTAGGTCGGCGAGCATCTCCCTCATCGATGCATACGCGCGCTGTTTGCCGTATCGGTCGATGAGCTCGTTCGCCTGCGTCGGATCATCCACCTGCAGCAGCCATTGCGCCGCATGCTGGCTGAAATCATCCGCCATGGCCGCGTCGACCGCGCTGAGCAGCTCCTTGGTCTGTCCGTCGAGATTATGTGCCGCCACGCGCATGCTGTCGATGATGGTGCGCTGCTGGTTGCGGTACAACAGTCCGATGATGCGTTCCTGCAGATTGTCCGACAGCAGATACTTGATCTGCTTGGCGTCGGCAAGCCGGTCGTAATCGTCCATGCACTGCTGCACGGTTTCGATGTGCGCGGCGAATCGGTCCGGATCATCCAGGCCCTGCGCGAACGTGATGCTGTCCTGCGCGGTCTGCCGGATGCCTTGCATGGTTTCGATCTGCGGCTTGACGTTGCCGGCCGCTTCGCTGGTGGTGGCGTGCAGGAAATTGGCGACGCCGGCGATGACGGCAAGCACGACGAGCACGCCCACGATACGTAGGACATTCCGCCGGCTGCGTGAATTCGGGTTGTGGTACGGCATATTCTCAGACTACCTTGCTCGTGTGATGCACCGATGCTCCCATCTACCGCCGTTTGGCTCCATCCGGCCATGCGATGCCGGTGTCAGGGGAGTGCAGGACGTTCTTGTAGATGTCGTTGCGTACGTAGATTTCCACGGAACCGCGCGATCGCTGGTCTTTCCATGGTGTGACGGTTTCGGCGATGCGTATTTTCGTGTAGTCGTTCCGGTCATAGCCGAGGGCGCTGAAGAAGAACGGCTGATAGATGGTGTCGTAGAATTCGGGTTCGCCCCATGATCTCCAGGTTTCGATGTCTTGTTTGCCGGCATAGGGGTCTATGCACCATTCCCAAGAGATGTAGCTGCGCCCTTTGTAGGCATTGGACATGAGCGTACGCTTGAAGTACGGGTCGGCGGTGACCAGTGTTCCGCTCACCCATGATGTGTAGTCGATGCAGTCCTTGCCATTGGCGCAGTAGCCGCCTTGATTGATTCGTGCTTTGACATCCGGGGACGCATTCGTGGAATTGATGCGAGTCCAGCCAGCCATCCAACGGTATTGCTCCAGATGATTGGTCTTGATGAACGAGGCCACCGTCCGGGATGAGGAATACTCGTATCGTATGTCGCATATGCTGGCGTTGATCGTCCAATACACGCTGATTAGCATGGCACCTAAAGCGAGGGCCTTCAGCATGATGAGATAGTTGCGCGCTTTCTTCACCCCAAGCTTGCCGGCGAATTGGTCGGCCATGGTGGCGCACCAGGCCGGCCAATCATCCACGCCGATACGTCGTTCGTCGCAGTCAATCGCGAGCACCGCGATGAAGAATCCCAGCAGGATGCCCAGATGGTGCATAGAGAAATGCTGCGCGAACACCAAGCACATCACTGTGTACGAGCTCAGCAGCAGCATTGCGTTGTGCCGACGTCGGCTGATGTGGATGAGCGGGGCCCACATGAGGCATGACACGGTTCCCGTGTACAGCAGTGTCGGTGATGGGCCGATGAATACCAGATTCGTGTCCGACACCGTCGAGGTGAATAATGCTTCGGCCGGCAGCAGCAGCCAGGAATTGCAGATTTGTATCCATAGTGGTGCCGGCTGTGTCATGCCGGAGATGTCGAAATTGCCGGAATACACGTCTTTTGCGGGCATCACGTCGATCAGTATGGCCATCGCCGCCGCGAGCAGCGCCAGCAGCGCGATGAACCGTCGCCGGTTACGTATCAACGAGTGTTCCTGCCAGACGAACCGCACTACCCAATTCGCCGCGAACATGCCGGCGATTACCAGTCCATATGAACTGGTCAGGCACAGCAGCATCATGCTGAGCGCTTCGCGCCATGGTTTCTCGTCGCGGGTTTTCCAGTTGATAGCCACCAGCAGCATGGCGGCGACCATCAGCGCATAGGGGCGCGACGTGACGCCGTACTGATAGCACAGGAAATAGGAGAACGGCAGGATGACTTTGAATGGTTCCGGCAGTTTGGTTTTGAATTCCAACAGCCAGATCATGAGTGTGGCGCATGTCAGATTGATGCTTTTCAGACCGATCTCGTAGGGTACGCCGAGTTTTGCGGGTGCGGCGAGCATCATCCACCACAGAGGCGGATGCCCCTCATAGTGTGGACGTTCCAGAATCATCTCCCGCCACGAGCAGTCGCGCGCGATGAGCCAGGCTTGCGCCTCGTCGAACCATGGTTCGTGGAAACACATCACCGTGCCCACCACGATGACATACGCCGCGAGCACGATGCAGTGCAAACGATGCGGCGTGAGCCAATGCCGAATTGCGTCGCATCGTGTTCTGTTGTCTGTGGCTGCTACTGTTGCAGAACTCATGTTTCCTGTTTCCCGTTGCGTTCGAAATACGCGCGATTGCTGCGTGACTTTGCGATTATTGCGTGGCCGCGCATGGATCATGGCGGTTCCGTCATATTCCATGTTGCGGAACCGCCATTGGACATATGGGCATACCACGCGCCAGCCGTGCCGGCCATCCTTAGAACGAGGAACGTGCGCCGCAGAGCTTCTCGAACTCTTCACGCACTTGCACCTTCACCAACGCATCCTCGAACGTGATGGTGCCCTTGTTCACCAGTCGCGCCAAATCCTGGTCGAGCGTGTGCATGCCTTCCTTCTCGCCGGACTGTAGCACGGTGCGAATCTGATGCGCCTTGCCACTGCGGATCAGTGAGGAAACGGCCGGAGTGTTGATCATCACTTCAGTGGCTGGTGCACGGCCATGGCCGGTAGCGCGCGGAATCAGTGTCTGTACGATCACGGCACGCAAGGTGGAAGCTACCTGCACGCGAATCTGCTGCTGCTGGTTTTCCGGATACACGTCGATGAGACGGTCCACGGTGGAGCCGGCGTCCTGAGTATGAAGGGTTGCGAACACCAAGTGGCCGGTTTCCACTGCGGTCAGTGCGGTGGAAATGGTTTCCAAGTCTCGAAGCTCACCGACTTCGATAATGTCCGGATCCTCACGCAGCGCACGTTTCAGCGCTTCTGCGAAGCTTTTCGTATCAGTGCCCACTTCTCGCTGGCTCATCACGCAACGCTTATGCTGATGCACGAATTCGATCGGGTCTTCGATGGTGATGATATGGTCGGCACGTTCCGCATTCGCCTTGTCCACGATTGCGGCCAGTGTGGTCGACTTACCGGAACCGGTCGGGCCGCATACAAGCACCAGACCACGCGGCAACAGCGCAAGGTCGGCGATACGCGGGTCAATTCCCAGTTCCTGCGCGGTTTTGATTTCCGTAGGAATGGTACGCAACGCGGCGCATACGCCCATACGGTCGCGGTATACGTTCACACGGAAGCGCAACAGGTCGCCAATGGCGAAGGAGATATCAAGTTCCAGATCATCTTTGAAACGTTCCATCTCCAATTCGTTGGTCATGACTTTCACTGCTTCGTACGTGTGATCCTTCGTCCACACGCTCAATCCCTTGGCGGGGCGCAGCTTGCCATCCACGCGCAGCATTGGCGGGTCGTTGATTACCAAGTGCAAATCGGACGCATTGAGCTCAACCAGCTGGCGGATGGCCGACACGAATTCGTCGTCCGCGTCCGGATGTTCGGTGCGCAGCGTCTGTTCGACCTGCTCGGCCTTGATCTTACGTTCTTCCGGAACGGCATCCTCGTCGGCGTCGTTGGTTTCAGGCACTACGAAATCCGCGAATGGCCTGGTCTGCGGCTGGGGCTGACTCATCTGCTGTTGCTGTGGCTGCGGCCTTTGGAAAGCTGCGTCCTGCGGAATGTGAGTGATGGTCGGAGGCATCTGCTGCGCTGCGGTTTCGGCGATGTCGGCCTGTCGCTTAGCGAATGGTGTGGCACCCGGTACGAAGGACGGTGGATTGCTGTCGATCTGCTGGATCGGCCCATGCTCCTCATATGCGGGATTTTGCTGGGTCGCGTCAGTGTCCTCATCAAACTGCAGGCTGCCGGTACCGACTGGTTGACGGTCGATTGTTGTTGGAAAAACATGCGCTTCCTGCGATTGTTGTATGGCTTGCGTAGTCTGTTGTTGAGCAACAGACTGTTCGGATGGTTGAGACTGTGAAACTGGCTGCGGGTCGGGAATTTGCACATCCTGCTGGCTTACAGTCGGCATTGAATTAAGCGAAGCGAAAATGCCCTTAAGGCTTTCATCATCTGCCTGAATCGCATTGTCGGAAGACCAATGACGTCCCTTGCGGGGATCCTCATTGAACGATGGAGTGTTGTTGGGAATGGTCACGCCTTTGAGACCGGAAAGATATCCGCCATTGTTCCACGTTTGCTCGATGGTCATCATTGTCCTTTTAATAGGTGGGTTGCTGTCTGAAAATGTCGGTCGTGCCGGCGCTTCGACGCGCCGACGCAACCGAACGTTTTATAGGTGTTTTATAAGTGCGGAGAGGTGCATAGGTGCATGTAACGTCAGGTGGAACCTACACCGTCACGCGAAGCACTTCCTCCACGGAGGTAATGCCTTGAAGCGCCTTCTGCCAACCGTCCTTACGAAGTGTGGTCATGCCTTGCTCCTTCGCCGCCTTGTCAATATCAATCGACGTGGCGCCACGGGCTATAAGATCCTCCATTGTTGAATCCACGCCCATGACCTGCTGGATGGCCACACGGCCGCTATAGCCGGTGTTGGCGCATTCTCGGCATCCTACCGGACGCCATATCGTCGGAAGAGGGGTGTCTGGCATGTGTGGAACACCCAACGTCCGAAGCTCCGCCTCGGTGGCAGTATCCTGACGCTTGCACTTCTTGCACAGGCGGCGAGCCAGTCGCTGAGCCATCACCGCAGCAAGCGACGAGCTCAATAGGAACGGCTCCACACCCATTTCCGTCAAACGTGTCACCGCGCTTGGCGCATCATTGGTGTGCAGGGTGGAAAGCACCAAATGGCCGGTCAACGAAGCCTCAATAGCAATGTTGGCGGTCTCCTGATCTCGAATCTCGCCGATGAGCACCACATCAGGGTCTGCACGAAGGATCGAACGCAGAGCCGCGGCGAACGTCATACCGGCCTTGTTGTTCACCTGAACCTGATTGATGCCTCTCATACGGAATTCCACCGGGTCCTCAACCGTAATGATGTTGATTTCCGGACGGGCCACATCACCCAACGTGGCATACAACGTGGTCGACTTACCCGAACCGGTAGGACCGGTGACCAACACCAGACCATACGGACGGTTGTACGCCTTGGAGAACACGTCGAAATTCCGCTGGCTGAAATTCAAATCCTCCACCTTGAGATTGCCCGAAGGCGTGCTCAGGATTCGCATAACAATCTTCTCGCCCCATACCGTCGGCAGTGCGGCCACACGAAGATCCACCTTCTGACCATTGTGCTTGACGGTGATACGACCATCCTGCGGCTTACGGCGCTCGCCGATATCCATATCGGACATGACCTTGATGCGGCTGATCACACCTTGGGTCATGGCTTTCGGCGCCTTTTGGAACACGTGCAGCACACCGTCGATACGGTAGCGCACGAGCAGACCGTCTTCCTGCGGTTCGATGTGGATATCGGAGCAGTGGTCGTCGATGGCCTGGTTGATGAGCAGGCTGACGAAGCGTGCCACAGGGGAGGCGTCCTCGCCGCTGTCGGATTCGAGGTCCACTTCCTTCTTGGCGGTCGCCGCGATTTCGTGCGACAGCTCGGTCAGCTCCGCGTTGGCGCGCAGGTACCGGTTGATGGCGTCCTTCACCTGAGAAGGCATCGCCACCATGGGAATGACCGGCATGCCGGTGCTGGCGGACACGTCGTCGATGGCGGCGAAGTTTTTCGGGTTGGCCATGGCCACGGTGATGCGTCCGTTGACAATGGACAATGGCAGCAGCTGGTTGCGACGGCACAGGTCGTCCGGCACCATGCTGATGACTTCTTTGTCTACTTGGTATTCGTTGAGGTCTACGAACGGTAGGCTCATGCCTTGAGCTAGCGCCATGGCATATTCGCGTTCGGTGTTTTCGTCCATGCCTTCGGTGGATGTGGGCATGGCGGGAAAGTCGCTAGTGGCGTCGCTGGGTGCAGCGGCATGGCGTGGCTGGCTCGGCGTGAAAATCTGGTTGATTTCTCCTGTGACCGGGGAATTCAAATCCATGCGCTGTGAGAAATCGCTCGGCGTGTCGTCGTTTCGATTGCGCTTGAGGAAAGGGAAACGGCTTCCCGAACCGGCGTCGCTCATAATGACCTCCTGGACCATGCGCCGGAACGCACGGTATGACTTATGGCCCTTTGCGAACACAGGTGTTTGCGGGCCTGAGAATGTTCAGTTGTTCATGGTCATGTGAGCTAACGATTGCAGTGTTGTGCACTACTACTCGCATAGTTTAGCGGCTTTGTGACTGAAACGCCAATTGTCATGTGGTGTTTGGAAGGGTGTGAAAACGTTGGCAGGGAATCGTGATACAGTACAGATATTCATGCACCGCCTTTTCTGCGGTGATTTTTCCTGTTGCCTCCGATGATGGGGTGATACTGCATGAAGGAGCTGCTCATGGAGCACAGCTGGCGTAGGGCGGTAAATGATGCCGCGACAGGGCTTGCAATACATAACGTCAAACGATTGCCGAAACGTGGCGAGTCGGGTTTCACATTGGTTGAGGTATTGGTGGCGATTGTGGTGCTGAGCATCACAGGTCTTGCCGCCGCACAGTTCGCGATTACTGCGATTCGTACTTCTTATGCCCAGCAGCAGCGTTCAGCAGCCATTGCTTTGGGTAGTGATGGTATCGAACGCATGCGCGCACAGATAGCGGATCATACTTCTGCGCCATCCTCCTATTACACGGATTTGCTGCCTGGCATGGGTGTGGATGATGTGAAGAAAGCACATGCGAATCTCACGGCAGTGGGGGCCATCACCTCACAATTCTCGGATTTGGAGGCTACGGCCACTCCGGATGCCGATACGAGCAAGTACATTCAGCCGGTGCGCACTACCACGGGCAAAGACGCCAAACATACTACATATACGGTGAACACCGTGATTGAGAAGTGCTATCGGGAAAGCGGCACCATGGATTGTAGAACCGCTTCGGAACTGGGTATTGACGGGCATGCGTCCATTAGCGGTCTTGACGGTACTCCTGACGCCTCGCTGCGATCCAGCATCCTGAGTCAGGACAACATTCCTACTAAGGGATTCACCTTTATGGCGAAAACGTATATGCCGATGGTACGCGTGGTGGTAGGCGTCACCTGGTCGGACAATATTGGCGCAGACAAAACGGCCGTGTATACCACCAATGAACTGCTGAATGTGATCGGGGCCTGAAGGAGCGGGACGGCTTATGGAAGAGAAGAACTCTGGATTCAGTCTGAATCGCCGATTATTACGTGCGCTCCGTAGGCGTGCTCGTGGTGAAGGCGGCGTTACCCTGGTGGAGATGATGGTTTCATTGTTTATTTTTGCCATTGTTTCCACCATGTTCACGGTGTCGATCGTACAATATTTGCATTCCACCACAGCCGATGCTATCCGCACCAGATCGGCTACGGAAATAGCTACATCGGTGCAGGCTCTGGACCGATATGTTCGCAATGCCGAAGGTGTGGAAGAGGCTGCCAGCGGTGACAGGTTGACTTTGGTGACCACTGATGCCGATGGGATTCGGCAATGCGCTGTGATTGAGTACACAGAGGCCACGTGGTCCGGCGGGCGAGTTGATGATTATGGTTCCGTCGTGGTAAAAACCAGACCATATGCAACCGGTGCGGGGGGAGCGTGGAGCGAGCATGCGGTGTTGACGGCGGTGATGAACAACAGTACCGCTTCAACGTCCGATGATTCGCTGTTCAAAAACAAACTGTTCAGCATGGATGGCGGTACGCGCGTGGTGCGGTATTCGCCGGTGACGGGTTCGTATGTGGGTGGCAAGCCGGTCACCTCGAACACATTGACATCGTTTACAGCTCGCAATGTGGGTTCGAGTGCTTCGGTCGACTTCAGTCAATGTCGTTGAATGACGGTGTCTGTAAGGGCTCTCCCTTGTGGGGGAGCCCTTTTTCTATACTTCCAAATACCCCCGACGCGCCCGGGGGGAAATGGTTTTTTGATGAATTTTCGTCAAAACATGCTGAAAATATTTTCTGAAACACTATTGAAAATATAACTATTCCGGGGCAAACGTTTCAGACGAAGAGATACACCGGTAGACCGACGGACTCAACGCATGTTACGGAATCGGACGGTGGTGATTGTGTGAAGAGGGGTTATGCAATCGTATTGAAAAAGTTTGATTCGGGGTTGTGATGAAAACGGTGGATGAAACATCATTGGTGCGATTGGTGCACTGCATCTGGTACTGCAAACGATGTCAATACGACTACGCTGAGAGTTGTTGGTTATGTGAGCCAGCCACCCCCACAAGGGGTAATAACGCAAAGAAGAATCGCTGTGGACCATCCGAAGTTGGACGGTCCCACGGTATGTCCTTCCAATTGGAAAGAAGGGTTCATTATGAAGAGCGTACGTAACGCACTCAACCGCCGTGCCAAGGGCGAGAAGGGCTTCACCCTCGTCGAACTGCTCGTGGTCGTCATCATCATCGGCATCCTTGCCGCCGTGGCCATCCCGATCTACCTGAACCAGCGCAAGGCCGCCTGGAACTCCGCCACCGAGTCGGACGTTAAGAATGCTTCCATTGTTATGGAGACCATTATGACCAATAATGGTGGGAAAGTTCCGGCTGCTGTCAAGACGTCCTGCGGTCCGGGCGCTACCCATTGTGACATTTTTGATGGCAATGAGGTCACCGTTTCTGATGGCGTGACTCTTACCATTACGCCAAATGGCACTACTTACCAAATCGAAGGATCGAACAATAACGATTCGAACTGCAAGACCTATACCTACGATTCTGCAACTGGCAGCATCACACATAACTGATTTTGTGAATTACTAGTTATGAGTAAGGTGTCGGAGGCAAGTGATGCCTTCGGCACCTTACTCATATTCACACAATATTTTGTACGCCATTCGGTAATTGAGGGGAATCCATGGCCAAGGCACAGGCACAAGCGCCACTGCAGCAGAACACCACGCAGAAGTGGAAGTACAAGGGCGTCTCGCTCGATGGCACCAAGCAGATGAAAGGCACCATCGAAGCCAACTCGCGCGATCAGGCCGTGGCGCGCATCACCCAGATGGGAGCCATCCCCACCGAACTGGTGAACCTCTCCGCAGGCACCGGTCTCAACACTGAAATCAACATCAAGGCGTTCGAGAAATATCCAAGCAAAAAAGACTTCGCCGTAATGGCGCGGCAGCTCCTGTCTCTTATACACATCTCCGAGCCCACGAGACGGA